>Ga0209023_10000111_pt1 | contig 141120 bp, 122 predicted proteins | sample LakOneMetagenome_FD_187468 | JGI IMG/M metagenome (GOLD analysis project Ga0209023, IMG submission 187468) | Freshwater and sediment microbial communities from Lake Erie, Canada (SPAdes) (version 2) | ecosystem: Environmental > Aquatic > Freshwater > Lentic | place: Lake Erie, Canada...
GGCGCGTTGCTGCGTTGGCTCGCGCTTGCAGTGCTCGCACTGCGGCGCACTCGCCGCCTTGCACCGCCTCCGGTTCTGTTTGCCAAAATTCACATTTATTTCTTGTCGAGTACTTAGCACTGCCGCCTATGCCCGCAGCTTGAACTTCTATACACTGCTCCGTGCCGCGCCCACAAGGCGCGGACGTCTATACAACACGGAGAATAGAACACATGCGTGCGCGCCAGATTCCACTGTCTTCCCTCATCGTCCTTGCCGGCCTCGGCGTCCTGTCCTCGGCCCATGCCGACACCGTCATCACCAATGCCAACGGCTATACCCTGAACGCCAAGGGCGACCTGGTGCAGTTCAGCGCGCTGGCCTTCGACGACCGCGGACGCATCCTTGCCGTCGGCGGCAATGCCGAGGTGAGCGCAAAGGCGAAGAACGCACGCCAGGTGGACATGGGAGGCCGCACCGTGCTGCCGGGCCTGATCGACGCCCACGGCCACGTGTTCGGCCTGGGCCAGCAGCTGACCCAGCTCGACCTGTCCGGCACCGCCTCGCTGGCGGACGCCACCAAGGCGATCGCCGACTACGCCAGGGCGAATGCGAACCATGCCTGGATCCGCGGCCGCGGCTGGAACCAGGAAATCTGGAAACTGGGCCGCTTCCCGACCGCGAAGGAACTCGATGCCGTGGTGTCGGACCGCCCGGTCTGGCTGGAGCGCGTCGACGGCCACGCCGGCTGGGCCAACAGCCGCACCCTGGCGCTGGCCGGCATCACCAAGACGACCCCGGACCCGGCCGGCGGCAAGATCATGCGTGACGCGAACGGCGAAGCGACCGGCGTGCTGGTCGACGCGGCGCAGGAACTGGTGACCAAGGTCATGCCGGCGCAGACCGAGCTTGAGGCCCGCATGGTGCTGGACCGCTCGCTGCAGGAACTGGCGCGCGTCGGCCTGACAGCCGTGCACGACGCCGGCATTGGCGTGGCGGAAGACCGCCTGTACCGCGACTACGCCGACAAGAAGAAGCTCACCGCGCGCGTCTACGCCATGATCGGCGGCACCGGCGCAGACTTCGACCAGCTGGCCAAGAACGGTCCGCTGAAGGACTACGGCGACGGCATGTACGCGCTGCGCGCGGTCAAGCTGTACTCGGACGGCGCCCTGGGCAGCCGCGGCGCCGCACTCATCAAACCCTACAGCGACGAGCCGCACTCGCACGGCCTGCTGTTCTTCAAGAGTGCGCAGATGGACGCAATGATGACCAAGGCCATGCGCAAGGGCTACCAGGTCAACGTGCACGCCATCGGCGACGCCGGCAACAAGCAGATCCTCGACATCTACCAGAAGGAATTGAAGGCGACGAAGAGCGAAGCCCAGCGCCACCGCATCGAGCACGCCCAGGTGGTGACCCCGGCGGACATCCCGCGCTTCAAGCTGCTGAACATCATCCCCTCGATGCAGCCGACTCACGCGACTTCCGACAAGAACATGGCCGAGACCCGCATCGGCCCGGACCGCATCAAGGGCGCCTACGCCTGGCGCAGCTTCCTGCACCAGGGCTCGCGCATCGCCTGCGGTTCGGACTTCCCGGTGGAGTCGCCGAATCCCTTCTTCGGCATCCACGCCGCCGTCACCCGCATGGACCACGCCGGCCAGCCGGTGGCGGGCTGGTACCCGAACCAGGCGATGTCGCTGAAGGAAGCCTTCCGCTGCTTTACCCTGGATGCCGCCTATGCTGGCCACCAGGAAAACAGCCTGGGCTCGCTGGAGCCGGGCAAGCACGCCGACTTCATCGTGATCGACCGCGACTTGTTCCGGATGCCGACCTATGACATCTTCAAGACCGGCGTGCTGGAGACCTGGGTGGGTGGGAAGCAGGTGTTCAGGAAGTAAATGGTGAGCTGAGGTAAACCGTAGGGTGGGCGGCTTTGCCGCCCGCGCGTTCAACAAGTGGATGAGTAGAGGCGCAACATCTATTCATGAGAAAGTTGAACACGCGGTCGTTCGTACTTCAGGCCACTGGCCTGAAGTACCCCGCCCACCCTACAAGGGCATCAAGCGCAACGATAAATGTGGTTGACTTGGTTGTATAGACAACCTAGACTCATCGCAGATCCCAACCCAGGAGCCGCCATGAATTCACCGATGCCCCACGACCCTCGTTTCGACCCGTCGCGCTCGATCCGCGCTCCGCGCGGCAGCGAGCTCTCCTGCAAGAGCTGGCTGACCGAAGCGGCCTACCGCATGATCCAGAATAACCTCGACAACGAGGTGGCCGAGAATCCGCAGGCGCTGGTGGTCTATGGCGGCATCGGCCGCGCCGCGCGCAACTGGGAATGCTACGACCAGATCCTCGCCTCGCTGCGCGAACTGGAAGACGACCAGACCCTCCTCATCCAGTCCGGCAAGCCGGTCGGCGTGTTCCAGACCCACGCGGACGCCCCGCGCGTGCTGCTGGCGAACTCCAACCTGGTGCCGAAGTGGGCCAACTGGGAACACTTCAATGAGCTGGACCGCAAGGGCTTGTTCATGTACGGCCAGATGACCGCCGGCAGCTGGATCTACATCGGCACCCAGGGCATCGTGCAGGGCACCTACGAAACCTTCGCCGAAGCCGGCCGCCAGCACTTCGGCGGCGACATGGCGGGCCGCTGGATCCTCACGGCCGGCCTGGGCGGCATGGGCGGCGCCCAGCCGCTGGCCGCGACCTTTGCCGGCGCTGTCTCGCTCAACATCGAATGCCAGCAGAGCAGCATCGACTTCCGCCTGCGCACCCGCTACCTCGACAAGCAGGCGCGCGACATCGACGAGGCGCTGGCGATGGTCAAGGAATTCACCGAAAAACGCGAAGCCGTCTCCATCGGCCTGCTCGGCAATGCCGCCGACGTGCTGCCGGAACTGGTGCGCCGCGCGCAAGCGGGCGGCATGGTGCCGGACCTGGTCACCGACCAGACCTCGGCCCACGACCTGATCAACGGCTACCTGCCGTCGGGCTGGACGGTGGAAGAGTGGAAGGCCGCCCAGCAGGACCCATCCCAGCACGCGCGCCTGAAGGCCGCGGCAGCCGCCTCCTGCGCCGTGCACGTGCGCGCCATCCTCGACTTCAAGGCCATGGGCGCCCATGCGGTCGACTACGGCAACAACATCCGCCAGGTGGCCAAGGACGAGGGCGTGGAGAACGCCTTCGACTTCCCCGGCTTCGTTCCGGCCTACATCCGTCCCCAGTTCTGCGAAGGCCGCGGCCCGTTCCGCTGGGTGGCGCTGTCGGGCGACCCGGAAGACATTTACAAGACCGACGCCAAGATCAAGGAGCTGTTCCCGCAGCACGCGCGGGTGCACCGCTGGCTCGACATGGCGCGCGAGCGCATCGCCTTCCAGGGTCTGCCGGCGCGCATCTGCTGGCTGGGCCTGGGCGAGCGCCACCTGGCAGGTCTCGCCTTCAACGAGATGGTGCGTACGGGCGAGCTGAAAGCGCCGATCGTGATTGGACGCGACCACCTCGACACCGGTTCGGTGGCGAGCCCGAACCGCGAGACCGAAGCCATGCGCGACGGCACCGACGCGGTGTCGGACTGGCCCTTGCTCAACGCCCTGCTGAACACCGCGGGCGGCGCCACCTGGGTCTCGCTGCACCACGGCGGCGGCGTGGGCATGGGCTATTCGCAGCACTCGGGCGTGGTGATCGTGGCCGACGGCACGGAAAGCGCGGCGAAACGACTGGCGCGCGTTCTGGTGAACGACAGCGGCTCGGGCGTGATGCGCCATGCCGACGCCGGCTACGACAGCGCAATCAAGACGGCCAAGCGCAACGGCCTGATTCTCCCGATGATCAAGTAAGGTTTTACACGATGAACGACATGCACCACACTCCGGATTACCTGAGCCTGCAACCCGGCGAACTGCGCCTGGCAGACCTGCGCGCCGTCTGGGCCGACCACGTGCCCCTGACGCTCGCACCGCAAGCCTGGGACGCCGTCAACGCCTCCTGCGCGCTGGTTCAGAAGATCACCGCCAAGGGCGACCCGGCCTACGGCATCAACACCGGCTTCGGCATCCTGGCCAAGGCCCACATCCCGAACGACCAGCTGGAAGCCCTGCAGCGCAACCTGATCCTGTCGCATGCGGTCGGCACCGGCGAACTCATCGCGGACAAGGTCGTGCGCCTGATCGTGCTGACCAAGATCGGCAGCCTGGCGCGCGGCTACTCCGGCGTGCGCCCGCTCATCATCGAGACCCTGATCGCCCTGTACAACGCGGGCATCATGCCGGCGATCCCGAGCCAAGGCTCGGTCGGCGCCTCGGGCGACCTGGCGCCGCTGGCCCACATGACCCTGGCCATGCTGGGCGTGGGGCCAGTGCGCTATCGTGGAGAGCTGATGGACGCGTCGAGCGCGCTGGCCGCCGCCGGCATCGAACCGGTGACCCTGGCCGCGAAAGAGGGGCTGGCCCTGATCAACGGCACCCAGGTCTCGACCGCGCTGGCGCTGCACGGCCTGTTCATGGCCGAGCGCCTGCTGGAAGCAGGCATGGTGGCCGGCGCGCTGTCGGTCGACGCGGCGCGCGGCAGCGATGCGCCGTTCGACGCGCGCATCCACGCGGTGCGCGGCCAGCCCGGCCAGATCGCCGCGGCCGGCATCTACCGCGAGCTGATGAAGGGCAGCGCGATCCGCGCCTCGCACCTGGTGGGCGACGAGCGCGTGCAGGACCCGTACAGCCTGCGCTGCCAGCCGCAGGTGATGGGCGCGGCGATGGACCTGATCGCCAACGCCGGCCGTACCCTCCTGATCGAGGCAAACGCCGTGACCGACAACCCGCTGCTGTTCCCGGAGGACGGGGCGATCATCTCGGGCGGTAACTTCCACGCCGAGCCGGTCGCTTTTGCGGCGGACACGCTGGCCCTGACCATCGCCGAGATCGGGGCGCTCTCCGAACGGCGCATCGCGCTGCTGATCGACGCCAACCTGTCCGGCCTGCCGGCCTTCCTGGTCAAGGAACCGGGCCTGAATTCCGGCTTCATGATCGCCCACGTGACGGCCGCCGCGCTGGCGTCGGAAAACAAGTCGCTGGCCCATCCCGCCAGTGTCGACAGCCTGCCGACCTCGGCCAACCAGGAAGACCACGTCAGCATGGCCACCTTCGCGGCGCGCCGTCTGGATCAGATGGCGCACAATACCTCCGTCATCGTCGGCATCGAGCTGCTGGCGGCGGCGCAAGGCATCGAGTTCCACCGTCCGCTGCAGAGTTCGGAGCACCTGGAGCACGTGCATGCCCAACTGCGAAGGGAGGTGGCGCCTTATGACGCCGACCGCTTCTTCGCGCCGGACATCGAGGCCGCACGCGGGATGGTGGTGCGCGGCGAGCTGTCGGCGTCGTGCAAGGAATTGTTTACCGTACTGCATCCGTAACCACAATCAGGAGAGGACATGGATTTCCGGTTCAAGGCAGGCAAACTTCCCATCCTCGTGTCGATGCCCCATGCGGGCACCGACATCCCGGACGAGGTGCTGGCAACGATGGCGCCCTGTGCCCTCGCGCGCGCCGACACCGACTGGCACCTGCCCGAACTGTACGGCTTCCTCGAAGAGATGGGGGTGTCCACCATCTCGGCGCGCTGGTCGCGCTACCTCATCGACCTGAACCGCCCGCCGGAAGACACTAACCTGTATCCCGGCATGGACACCACCGGCCTGTGCCCGGTCGACACTTTCGGCCGAGAGAGCCTTTATCTTCCGGGCCGCACGCCCGACGAGCTGGAAGTGCGGCGCCGCCTGGAGCGCTACTGGATGCCCTACCACGAGCAGCTGCGCACCGAGCTCGATCGACTCAAGCGCGAATTTGGCCGCGTGGTGCTGTGGGATGCGCATTCGATCGCCTCGATCGTGCCGCGCTTTTTCGACGGCCGCCTGCCGGACCTGAACTTCGGCACCGCCGACGGCAAGTCCTGCGCGCCGGGACTCGAACAGGCGGTGGTGGGCGTGGCGCGCGCCCAGGACCGCTTCAGCATCGCGGTCAACGGCCGCTTCAAGGGCGGCCACATCACGCGCAAGTACGGCCAGCCGGAGCAGGGCGTGCACGCGATCCAGCTCGAGATGTGCCAATGCCTGTACATGGACGAGCAGCCGCCGTTTGCCTACCGTCCGGATGTGGCGTGTGAAGTCCAGCCGCTGCTGCGTGACATGATCGGCGCCGCGTCGGCGTGGGTGCGCGCATGAGAGCCCTGTTCGCACGCCATGCCTTGCTGCCGGAAGGCTGGCGGCGCGACGTGCTGCTCGAATGGGATGCGCACGGCGACCTGACCCGGGTCCAGGCCCAGGCGGCGCCCCCCTTGGGCGTAGCGCGCGCCGACTACGTCCTGCCCGGCATGGTCAACCTGCACTCGCACGCCTTCCAGCGGGCCCTCGGTGGCCTGACCGAGCACGCGGGCGAGGGTCCCGACAGCTTCTGGACCTGGCGCGACCTGATGTACCGCTTCGCCGCCCGCATCACGCCGGAACAGATCGAGGCGATCGCGGCCCAGCTGTTTGCCGAATGCCTGCGCCACGGCTACACCGCGCTGTGCGAATTCCACTACCTGCAGCGCGCGCCAGGCGGCGAATCCTATGCGCGGCCGGCGGAAACCGCCGAGCGGGTCGCTAGCGCCGCCCACGCCACCGGCATGGGCCTGACCCTGCTGCCGGTGCTGTACAGCCATGCCGGCTTCGGCGAGCAGCCGTTGCGGCTCGAGCAGCGGCGCTTCCGCACGCATGTCGACGATATCCTCGGCATCGTCGAAGCGCTGCAACCCTTGCGCGGCGGCCAGCTCGAAGTCGGCGCAGCGCCGCATTCGCTGCGCGCCGCCACCATTCATCAAGTGCGCGAACTGGCGCGCGCCTTGCCGGCCGGGCGTCCGCTGCACATCCACATCGCCGAGCAACAGGGCGAAGTCGAGCAAAGCATCGCGTTCTCCGGATGCCGCCCGGTCGAATATCTGATGGAGCAGGTGGCGCTCGATGCACGCTGGTGCCTGGTGCACGCGACCCACCTGAACGACCAAGAGGTCGCAGCGCTGGCGCGCAGCGGCGCCGTGGCCGGCCTGTGCCCGACGACGGAGGCGAACCTGGGCGACGGCCTGTTCCCGCTGCGCGCCTTCCTCGATGCGGGCGGGCGCTTCGGCATCGGCAGCGACAGCCACGTGTCGCAAAGCCCGGTCGAGGAACTGCGCTGGCTGGAATATGGCCAGCGCCTGCTGCATCAGCGCCGCAACGTCGCCTTCGCGTCCGAACAGCGCGACGTCGGCCAGTACCTGTGGCAGGCCGCCCTGCGCGGCGGCGCCCAGGCCGCCGGCCGCAAGGTGGGGGCGCTGGCGGAAGGCCTGCGCGCCGACCTCCTGGTGCTGGACGGCAGCCATCCGAACCTGGACGGGGTGGTCGATGCCGAAGTGCTCGGCCGCTTCCTGTTCTGCGGGAACGACAACCTGGTGCGCGACGTGCTGTGCGGTGGGCGCTGGGTGGTGCAGGGCGGCCGCCACGTGGCGCAGGACGCGATCGCGCAGCGCTACCGCCAGGCCATGAACGACTTGCGTGAATCGAGTGAGGTGGGCCCATGACCGTACTGATCCCATTCGCAGGACTCTCCCCCGTGCCGTGGAAGAACGGCGGCGGCAGCACGATCGAAATCGCCATCGGGCCGCAGGACGCGGGCTTCGAGGATTTCGACTGGCGCGTGAGCCTGGCGACCATCGAGAAGGATGGCGCCTTTTCGCTGTTCCCCGGCGTGGACCGCACCCTGGCCCTGGTCGAGGGGCACGGCATGACCCTCGAAATCGACGGCGAGCCGAACTTGGTGACCGACAGCGACCCGGTGGTGGCCTTCGACGGCAGCTCGGTCGTGACGGCAAAGCTCAGCCGCGGCGGCAGCACCGACTTCAACGTCATGACGCGCAGCGAGCGCTGCTATCACACCTTCGGCCGCCGCCGCGTGTCGGGCGACTCCACCTTCGTGGCGCGGGCCGACGTGACGGTGCTGTTCCTCGCCGAGGGCGATGCGCTCGAACTGCGCAACGAGCAAGAGCGCATCGGACTGGTGCGCTACGACGCGGTGGTGCTCGAAGCCGGTTCGGTCTGGAAGCTGGAAGCCGTGCAGGGGATGATCTACATCGTCGACGTCTGGTACCACGACGACGAGGACGCGGCCGACTATGAGTGACGCGGACCTGCTGTTCACCAAGGTGCGCCTGGCCACCATGGTCGACGGCTACGGCGAGATCGAGGATGCAGCGCTGGCCGTCAAGGACGGCCGGATCGCCTGGCTGGGCGCGCGCGGCGACGCGCCGCCGGCAAAGGCGCTGCACGACTGCGGCGGCGCCTGGATGACGCCGGGCCTGGTCGACTGCCACACCCACATCGTCCATGCGGGCAACCGCAGCGACGAATGGGAAGCGCGCTTGAACGGCGCCAGCTACGAGGACATCGCGCGCCGCGGCGGCGGCATCATGTCGACCGTGCGCGCCACCCGTGCAGCCAGCGTCGAGACCTTGCTGGCACAAAGCCTGCCGCGCGTGGCCAGGCTGCTGTCGGAAGGCGTGACCACGCTCGAGATCAAGTCCGGCTATGGCCTGGAGCTGGAAGCCGAGGCGCGCATGCTGCGCGCGGCGCGCCTGGTCGCCGAGCGGCTGCCGGTGCGCGTGGCCACCACCTTCCTCGGCGCCCATGCGCTGCCGCCGGAATTCGCGGGCCGGCCGGACGACTACGTCGAAGCACTGTGCACGGACATGCTGCCGGCGCTGGCTGCAGAAGGTTTGGTCGATGCGGTGGACGCCTTCTGCGAGCGGATCGGCTTCACGGCCGCCCAGACCGAGCGCGTATTCGATGCGGCGCGCAGGCTCGGTTTGCCGGTCAAGCTGCACGCCGAACAACTTTCGGACCAAGGCGGGGCGGCGCTGGTGGCGCGCTATGGCGGCCTGTCGGCCGACCACCTCGAATACCTGAGCCCCGAGGGGATCGCGGCGATGGCGCGCGCGGGCACGGTGGCCGTACTCTTGCCGGGCGCCTATTATTTTCTGCGCGAAAAGACCGAGCCGCCGATCGCCGCCTTGCGCGAAGCGAAGGTCGCGATGGCCGTCGCCACCGACTGCAACCCCGGCACCTCGCCCATGACTTCCCTGCTGCTGGCAATGAACATGGCCTGCACCCTGTGGCGTCTCACCCCGCAGGAAGCGCTGACCAGCGTCACGGTCTATGCGGCGCGCGCCCTCGGCCTGCAGAGCGAAATCGGCACTCTGGAAGCGGGCAAGCGTGCCGACCTGGCGCTGTGGGACATTGCACGGCCGGCGGATCTGGCCTATGCCATCGGGTCGAATCCCTGCCGCGCGGTGGTGAACGGTGGTGTCCTGCGCCCAGCCCACATCGCAGCTTGATGCGAAATGGAGACAGGCCTGCCTGTCTCCATGTGTCTTTCCCGCCTCAATCTCGTCTGATTGACTGGCGTCAAATCTCCAAATCCCAGCTCGGGAATTATTACCTTAACGCAGTAAAAAGCGCGCAGCAAAAAAGCCCGCAGCGAAAGGTCTCTTCGTAACAACGGTTACAAGATGTAAGGCTTAATTGATCGTTAAGGAAGCACACCTATATTGATTACGTGTGATTCACCATCTCCCCTCCCCATTTGACGAAAATGGGTTCGCCCACGGCGCCTCCCGGCCCCGTGGGTTTTTCTTTGTGCGGCGTGTAGCTCGCTCAGGCGCGGCGTTCGGCCAGCGCGGTGAGGGTGTCGCCGGTCAGGCGGCAGATGCGCCAGTCGGGCAGGATGTCGGCGCCCATCTGTTTGTAGAAACCGATCGCCGGCTCGTTCCAGTCCAGTACCGACCACTCGAAGCGGCCGCAGTTGCGCTCGACCGCGATTTGCGCGAGGCGGGTCAGCATCTGCGTGCCGTAGCCCTTGCCGCGGTGCGACTGGCGCACGTACAGGTCCTCGAGGTAGAGGCCCTTCTTGGTCAGGAAGGTCGAGAAGTTATGGAAGAACAGCGCAAAGGTCACGACCTCACCGTCCTCTTCGCCGATGATGGCTTCGCATGAGGGACGCTCGCCGAACAGGCCTTCGTGCAGCAGCGCTTCGGTGGCCACCACCAGGTGTTCGAGTTTTTCGAATACGGCCAGCTCCACGATCATGGAATGGATGTGAGCGACGTCGTTCGGATTGGCGGGGCGGATGGCGAAAGTGGTCATGGTGTTTCGAGTGGATTGTTCAGGTTTGCGGATTGCACCGGTTTGGCTGCGGGTGCGCGCAGGGCCCAGGCCACGCTGGCCAGGCACAGGATCATGCCGGCGAACTCGATGGCGCCGGGACGGTAGCCCTCCAGCTTGATCGACAGCAGCACCGACAGCACCGGCGTGATCACGCCGATGTAGACGGTCTTCTGGGCGCCGATGCGGCCGATCAGGGTGAAGTAGGCGAAGAAGGCGATCACCGAGCCGAAGATCGACAGGTAGAACAGGCCGCCCCAGTAGGTGGCGCTTGCGGGAATGACGAAGTGGTCGCCGTGGGCCAGCGACCACACGGTGACCAGCGAAGCGCCCCACAGCATCGACCAGGCCATGGTGAGTGGCAGGTTCTCGCACTGCTCCTTGACCTTGGAGACGACGATACTGCCGGCCGAGCTGGCGATGGTGGCGGCCAGCGCCAGTACCACGCCGGCGATGAAGGCCGGACTGCCGCCCGCCTGGAAATCGCGCCAGGCGGTCCCGATCGAATGCCAGAACAGCAGGGCGACACCAAGGATGGCGACCACGCCGCAGGCGACGGTGCGGCGGCTGATGGCGGTGCCGAAGAACAGGCTGCTCAGGAGCGGCGTCCAGAACACCATCAGCGCGAACACCACCGCCACCAGGCCCGAGACCACGTACTGTTCGGATTGATAGGTGCACAGGTAGGAGATGCAGAAGGTGAGCACGCCCTGCAGCGCCATCCAGCCGTGGGTACGCAGCGGCAGGCGCAGGCTGTCGCGCCGCACCAGGCAGATGAGGAACAGCGTGGCCGCGGCCAGGAAGAAGCGGTAGGCCACCGAAACGGCGGGCGGCGCCTCACCCAGCTGCAGGGTGATCGCGAAGAAGGTCGAACCCCAGATCAGGGAGGCGACGGTGAACAGGACGGAAGAGGGCATCCGGCGAGTATACGTGCTTCGCGGATTTGTTGCAGGGTAGGGTGGGCGAGTCTCTCGCCCACGCGGTGATAGGGGACGTAGGGTGGTCGGCTCGCCGACCGCGCGTTCAGCGAACGCTGTCGAACCACGGTGCGTCCGTGCGGACGTGGTTTGAACGCGCGGTCGGCAGAGCCGACCACCCTACCTTAGTACGCGACATTCAGGCGGCGGTACAGGAAAGACAGCACGAACAGCGGCCCGATGAGCAGAAAGCGCAGGTCGTCGAGAAACGAAGGCTTCTTGCCTTCGATTTTGTGGCCGATGAACTGCCCGATCCAGGCCACCACGAAGACCGCGATCGACACCGGCAGCACCGTCATGTCGGGCATCATCGCAAGGATCCCCAGCATCGCCGCGCTCATCACGCCCATGCCGAGCGCGAAGCCACGCGACAGCTTGGCGTAGTAATAGAGCGAGGCCAGCGTGGTGGCGATCGCCACCGCCGGATGCAGCGCCCACAGGATGCCCAGCAGGCTGAGGACGATCAGCGGGATGCACACAAAGTGGATGATCTCGTTGGTGTGGTTGCGGTGGCTTTCGGCATAGCGCGCCAGCAGGATGTCGATGTCGCGCGGTTGCGAGGCGTGGTTCATGGCTGTCTCCGGTGGCTCTGTTGTTTCGGCCGATTCTACACCGTCTCCAGCTCCGGTTGAACGCTTGGCCGCGGCGCCTGCAGCCGCAAGTTCGGATGCGCCGCGAACAGCTCCGACACCCATTCGACGAACACCCGCACCTTGGCCGACAGGTGGCGGTTCTGCGGGTAGACGATGTGCACCGGCAGCGGGTCCACGTGCCACTCGGGCAGTACCTGCACCATGCGTCCTTCCGCGATGTGGCGCAGCAGCAGGTAGTCGGTCATGTTGATGATGCCCAGGCCCGCCAGGCCCGCGTGCACGTAGGCGTTCGAGTCGTTCAGCGCGATCGAGCCGGGCAGGGTCACCTCGATGCGCTCGCCGTCGCGGGTGAAATCCCACTTCGCGATCTTGCCGTTCTTGGCCGAGAAGTAGTTCACGCAGCGGTGGCGATCGAGGTCGCGCGGGTGCTGGGGCATGCCGAAGCGCTCGATGTAGGAGGGCGCGGCGGCGGTGACGAAGTTGATCACGCCGATGCGGCGCGCGATCAGGTTCGGGTCGATCAGCTCCCCGCCGCGCACCGCGCAGTCGACGCCTTCCTCGACCAGGTCGACCGGGCGGTCGGTGCTGCCTAGTTCCATCGTGATGTCGGGATAGCGTTCGAAAAAGGCGGGCAGCGCGGGAATCAGGATCTCAGAGGCCAATCCGGTGGGCGTGTCCACGCGCAGCCGTCCGCTCGGGCTGAGGCGGTGGCGCGACAGCGATTCCTCGGCGTCGCGCACGTCGGACAGGATCTGCACGCAGCGTTCGTAGTAGGCCGCGCCGTCGGAGGTGATCATCACCTGACGCGTCGTGCGGTGCAGCAGCTTGACCGCCAGCGTCGATTCCAGGGTCTGCACCAGGGTCGAGACGGTGGCCTTGGGCAGGTTCAGCATCTCGGCCGCCTTGGTGAAACTGCCGCAGTCGACCACCTGGATGAATACTTCCATGGCCTGAAGCTTGTTCATGACCGGTCCTCCCATTCTGAAATTCGTTGATTGTTCGGTGTTTTGAACAATCAATTCGTTATTGCCATCTTTATCTGATTGTAGTCCACGACTATAGTGTGTGCATCGCAACAAAAGTAAACACACTCGGAGTCCATCATGAGCATTCGGGACGGCATCTTCACCACGGTCGCTGTTTCCCTGAGCGGCATCGCACTGGCGGGCCTGCTCGGAACCGACGCCTATTCGCAGGCCGCCGGCGCGGAAGCGCGCGGGCTGAAGGCGCTCTCGATGCAGATGGTGACCCGGTCGGCGCTGGACTGCGATGCCTGCCCAGCCAAGGTCGAGCGCCTGGCCGCCATGCCGGAAGGAGACCGCCAATGAACGCGGTGCTGGAACGCGACGAGGCGCAGGCGGCCGCCGTCGAGGTGCGCGAGCTGGAAGTCGGCGGCGCCCAGGGGCCGCTGGCGGCGCGCCTGTATTTGTCCAATGCGTTGGCCAATGCGGCCGCAGGCGCGGCTGTCAAGCGCGACACCCTGATCGTGTTCTTCCACGGCGGCGGCTTCGTCTCGGGTGACCTGCAGGAAGCCGACGAATTCCTGCGCCACCTGGCCGCCTGCAACGAAGACCGCGCCGTGCTGGCCTCGAACTACACCCTGGCGACGGTGAGCCCGTTCCCGGCCGCGGTGGAGGACGCGCACGCCGTCGTGTTGTGGGCCGCCAAGCACAAGGCCAAGCTGGGCTGGACCGGCAAGAAGCTGGTGGTGATGGGCATCGAGGCCGGCGCCAACCTGGCCGCGGTCTGCGCCCTGATGGCGCGCGACCGCGCCGCGCCCAAGCTGGCCGGCCAGATCCTGATCATGCCGATGCTCGACCCTGGTTTGTCGACCGGATCGATGCGCCAGATGAACATGTGCCCGGACCGCGAAAAGGTCACCAGCGACTGCGCCGCCGCCTACCGCGGCTACCTGCCGCACGCTGCCGACCGCGCCCACCCGTATGCCTCGCCGCTGCGCTCGACCCGGCTGAAGAACCTGCCGCCAGCCCTGATCCTGTCGGCCGAGGACGACCCATTGTGCGACGAGGCCGAACAATACGGCGCCAAACTGATCAACGCCGGCGTGCGCACCACGGTGCGGCGCATGCCGCCGGCACCCCTGCAGGACCCGGACGGGCGCAACGAATGTGCATGCAAGGTGCACGCCCTGTCCGAGATCGCCAACTTCCTTGCGCTACTGGACCGCTGACCAGCCAGCACCAGTACCCGATTACCGTTCCTCCTTGAACACCGTGCCCGCGAAGGCGCGGGGAGGCCCTGTTTTGCCCAAAATTCGTCGCTCCAGGCGACGTGAGGGTCCGTCTTACGAAGAGGTGAGCCATGAAGATGCACCACCTGCGCCCGATGCGCTGTTGACCGCGGCGCCCTGACCGCCGCGGCGCGGTCTCCTTATCTGTAACAAACCGGCCATCCACGCCCTCGGGCGCGGACAGAGCCCCCTTTTTCCTCGATTCCGGCTCGAACCCGGAATCGACAGGGATGTTTTTGTCTCCTCAATAAGAAAGGTTGATCATGACTAACCAACAAAGAAGCATGGGCAAGGTGAAATCGCTCGTCGGCCTGCTGGCCGCTGCCGGCCTGGCCGGCGCCGTCCTCGCCGGCTGCGCCGACGCCAACAGCCAGGATGGCGCGGCAACCGCGGCGCCCGCGGGGCCACCGGTCTCCGCCGCGGTCGTCGTCGAAAAGCCGGTAGCCGAGACCCAGGAATTCTCGGGCCGCCTGGAAGCCGTGGAAACCGTCGAGATCCGTCCGCGCGTGAGCGGCTACATCACGACGGTGAACTTCAAGCCGGGCGCCGAAGTGAAGAAGGGCGACGTGCTGTTCGTGATCGATCCGCGTCCCTACCAGGCCGAAGCCGACCGCGCCGGCGCCGCCGCCAACGCGGCCCGGGCCAGGGCCGACCTGGCGCGCCTGGAACTGCAGCGCGCCGAGCGCCTGCTGGCGGACAAAGCGATCGCCCAGCGCGAGTTCGACGAGAAGGCCGCCGCCCAGAAGGAACTCGATGCCAGCGCGCGTGCCGCCCAGGCCCAGTTCGAGGCGGCGCGCCTGAACCTGGCCTACACCCGCATCACCGCGCCGATCGACGGCCGCGTGTCGAAAGCCGAGATCACCCTCGGCAACCTGGTCGACGCCAGCGCCGTGCTGACCTCGGTGGTCTCGACGGACCGGATCTACGCCAGCTTCGACGGCGACGAAGAAACCTACCTGCGCGTCGGCACCCGCGCCCAGCGCGCTAAAGGAGCGACCGTGAAGGTGGGCCTGGCCAACGAAGAAGGCTTCCCGCACGAGGGCAAGCTGGAATTCGTCGACAACCAGCTCGACGCCCGCACCGGCAGCGTGCGCATGCGCGCCACCCTGGCCAATCCGGACCGCGCGCTGGCCCCCGGCCTGTTCGCGCGCGTGCAGGTGGGCAGCCCGGTCGCCAACAAGGCGATCGTGATCAACGACCGCGCGGTCGGCACGGACCAGAGCCGCAAGTACGTGGTGGTGGTGGGCGCCGACGGCAAGGCCGAATACCGCCCGGTCCAATTGGGCCCGGTAGTGGACGGCATGCGCGTGGTGCGCAGCGGCCTGAAGGCGGGCGAGAAGATCGTCGTGGGCGGCCTGCAGCGCGTGCGTCCCGGTTCGCCGGTCACGCCGCAGATCGTGCCGATGGATGTCCAGGCCGCCGCCGCCAAGGGCGGCACGGAGCTGGCCTTGAACACCGCCAAGGAGTAAGGAAATGAACTTTTCCCGCTTTTTCGTCGACAAGCCGATCTTCGCGGTCGTGCTGTCGGTGATCGTCTTCGTGGGCGGCCTGATCTCGATCTTCAAGCTGCCGATTTCCGAGTACCCGGAAGTGGTGCCGCCTTCGGTGGTGGTACGCGCCCAGTACCCGGGCGCCAACCCGAAGGTGATCGCCGAAACCGTCGCCGCTCCGTTGGAGGAGCAGATCAACGGCATCGAGGACATGCTCTACATGACCTCGCAGAACACCTCGGACGGCGCCCTTGCCCTGACCCTGACCTTCGCGATCGGTACCGACATCGACCGTGCCGAGAGCCAGGTGCAGAACCGGGTGCAGCGCGCGTTGCCGCGCCTGCCGGAAGAGGTGCGCCAGATCGGCGTCACCACGGTGAAAAGCTCGCCGAACCTGACCATGGTGGTGCACCTGAATTCACCTAGCGGGCGCTATGACGACCTGTACCTGCGCAACTACGCGGTGCTGAACATCAAGGACCAGCTGGCGCGCCTGAACGGCATGGGCGAGGTCCAGCTGTTCGGATCGGGCGACTACGCGATGCGCGTCTGGCTCGATCCGCAAAAGGTCGCCGCGCGCAGCCTGACCGCGGGCGACGTGGTGGGCGCGATCCGCGAGCAGAACGTGCAGGTCGCGGCCGGCGTCGTCGGCCAGGGCCCGTCCAAGGACGCCGAGTTCCAGCTGACCGTCAATACCCAGGGGCGTCTCTCGAGCGTCGAGGAATTCGGCGACATCGTGGTCAAGGCCGGCGAGGACGGCGCCGTCACGCGCCTGAAGGATGTGGCGCGCCTGGAGATGGGTTCCAGCTCCTACGCGCTGCGCTCGCTCCTGAACAACAAGTCGGCGGTGGCGATCCCGATCTTCGAGGCGCCCAACGCGAATGCGCTGCAGCTGTCCTCCGACGTGCGCGCAAAAATGGAAGAACTCTCGAAGGACTTCCCGGAAGGCGTCGAGTACAGCATCGTCTACGACCCGACCCAGTTCGTGCGCGAGTCGATCGACTCGGTGATCAAGACCCTGCTCGAAGCCGTGGTGCTGGTGGCGCTGGTCGTGATCGTGTTCCTGCAGACCTGGCGCGCCTCGATCATCCCGCTGCTGGCGGTGCCGGTGTCGGTGGTGGGTACCTTTGCCGTGATGCTGATGTTCGGCTTCTCGATCAACACCCTGTCGCTGTTCGGCCTCGTGCTGGCCATCGGTATCGTGGTCGACGACGCGATCGTGGTGGTGGAAAACGTCGAGCGCAACATCACGAATGGCCTGTCGCCGCATGATGCGACCATCCAGGCCATGAAGGAAGTCTCGGGCCCGATCATCGCGATCGCCCTGGTGCTGTGCGCCGTGTTCGTGCCGATCGCCTTCGTGTCCGGCCTGACCGGCCAGTTCTACCGCCAGTTCGCCCTGACCATCGCGATCTCGACCGTGATCTCGGCCTTCGTGTCGCTGACCCTGGCGCCGGCCTTGTCCGCCGCACTGCTGAAGGCGCACGATGCACCGAAGGATGCGCTGACCCGTGGCATGGACAAGGTGCTGGGCCGCTTCTTCGCCGCCTTCAACCGCTTTTTCGGCCGCGCCTCGCACCGCTACGAAGGCGGCGTGAAGACCGTCCTGCGTCGCAAGGCCGCCACCCTGGGCGTGTACCTTGCGCTGGGTGTGGCCGCGGTGTTCATGTTCCGCGTGGTGCCGCCGGGCTTCGTGCCGGCCCAGGACAAGGGCTACCTGATCGGTTTCGCCCAGCTGCCGGACGCCGCATCGCTCGACCGCACCGATGAAGTGATCCGCAAGATGTCGACCATCGCCAAGGAAATCCCGGGCGTGGAATCCTCGATCGCCTTCCCGGGCCTGTCGATCAACGGCTTCACCAATGCGCCGAACGCCGGCATCGTGTTTACCGGCCTGAAACCCTTCAGCGATCGCAAGGGTCATCCGGAGCAGAGCGCGGAAGCGATCGCCGCCGAGATCAACAAGCGCATGGGCAGCGTGGAAGACGCCTTCGTGATGGTGCTGCCGCCGCCCCCGGTGAACGGCCTGGGCACGACCGGCGGCTTCAAGCTGATGCTGGAAGATCGCGGCAACCTCGGTTACGACGAGCTGTACAAGGCGACGCAGGCGTTGCAGGCCAAGGCCTGGGGCACGCCGCAGCTGGCCGGTGTGTTCTCGAGCTACCAGATCAATGTGCCGCAGCTGTTCGCGGACGTCGACCGCGTGAAGGCCAAGCAGTTAGGGGTGCCGCTGTCGACCATCTACCAGACCTTGCAGGTGAACCTGGGTTCGCTGTACGTGAACGACTTCAACCGTTTTGGGCGCACCTACCAGGTGCGCGTGCAGGCCGATGCGCAGTTCCGCTCGCAGCCCGAGCAGATCGCGCAGCTGAAGGTCCGCAACGACAAGGGCGAGATGATCCCGCTGTCGTCCCTGATGCAGGTGAAGGACAGCTATGGCCCAGACCGCGTCCAGCGCTACAACAACTACGTGGCGGCCGATATCAACGGCGGCGCGGCCCCGGGTGTGTCCTCGGGCCAGGCCCAGGCCATCATGGAACAGCTGGCCAAGGAAACCCTGCCGAAGGGGATCGCATATGAATGGACCGACCTGACCTACCAGGAAATCCTGGCCGGTAACACCATGGTCTACGTGTTCCCGCTGTGCGTGCTGCTGGTGTTCCTGGTGCTGGCCGCCCAGTACGAGAGCTGGACCCTGCCGCTGGCGGTGATCCTGATCGTCCCGATGTCGATCCTGTGCGCGCTGGTGGGCGTCAAGCTGACTGGTGGCGACAACAATATCTTCACCCAGATCGCCCTGTTCGTGCTGGTGGGCCTGGCGTCGAAGAACGCGATCCTGATCGTGGAGTTCGCTAGAGAACTGGAAGACCACGGCCGCAGCGTCATCGACGCCGCGCTGGAAGCCTCGCGCCTGCGCCTGCGTCCGATCCTGATGACCTCGATCGCCTTCATCATGGGTGTGCTGCCGCTGGTGTTCTCGAACGGCGCCGGCGCCGAGATGCGCCACGCCATGGGTGTCGCGGTGTTCGCCGGCATGCTGGGCGTGACCTTCTTCGGCCTGTTCCTGACGCCGGTGTTCTACGTCCTGCTGCGCACGTTCGCGAAGCGTTTCGAGAAAAAAGCCCCGGTGGCCAAGCCGAAAACGCCGGTCCTGGACCTGGAAGGAGTGCATTGAGATGAAACGCATGATCGCAAGGGGCGTGGCCCCGCTGTTGGCGGCATTGCTGCTCAGCGCCTGCGCCACCCCGGAATTCAAACAGCCGGCGGTCGAGACGCCGACCGCCTTCCGTGAATCGCAGCTGCCGGCCGCCACTGAAATGGCAGGCATCGAGGGTTCGCGCTGGAAGGTGGCCCAGCCGGCCGAGCAGCAGCCGCGCGGCCAGTGGTGGCTCGCCTTCCAGGATCGGGCCTTGACCGCCCTGGTCGAGGAAGCGAGCGCCAACAACGCCAACCTGGCGGTGGCAGCAAGCCGCGTCAAGCAGGCGAGGGCGATCGCCGGCATCGCGGCCGCCGACCGCGTGCCGCAGGTGGGCGTCGGCATCGGCGCCCAGCGCGCCCGCCCCTCGGCGCTGGAATCCGGCCTGCCCCAGGGAGCGCCGACCCAGCCGGTGACGACCTACACGGCCAACCTCACCGCCAGCTACGAAGTCGACCTGTTCGGCCGCGTGGCGGCCGGCGTCTCGGCGGCGCGCAGCGATGCGGCAACTTCCGAAGCCAACTATCGCTCGGTGCTGCTGGCCCTGCAGGCGGACGTGGCCCAGACCTACTTCCGCCTGCGCGCCCTGGACGCCGAGCTGGAGACGGTGGCGCAGACCGTGCGCCTGCGCGAAGAATCCGTGAAGGTCACCCAGCGCCGCTTCGACCTGGGCGACATCGGCGAATTCGACCTGTCGCGCGCCCGCACCGAGCTGGCCACGGCACGCGCCGAAGCCATCGGCCTGCAGCGCCAGCGCGCCACCGCCGAGCATGCGCTCGCGGTCCTGCTGGGCAAACCGGCGGCGAATTACGTGGCCGGCCCCAGCCCGCTGCTGGACGCCGCCCTGCTGCCGGCGATCCCGGCCGGCCTGCCGTCCTCGCTGCTGGAGCGCCGCCCGGACATCAATGCGGCCCAGCGCGCCATGGAAGCCTCGAACGCCCGCATCGGCGTGGCGCGCGGCGCGATGTTCCCGGCCCTGACCATCAACGCGGCCGGGGGCGGCGTGGGCGGCGCCTTCTCCGAGGTGTTCAAGTGGAGCAGCCGTTCCTGGATGCTGAGCCTGCTCACCTCGATGCCGCTGATCGACGGTGGCCGCAACCGCGCCAACGTGGAACGTAGCGAAGCGGCGCTGGAGGAATCGGTCGGCACCTACCGCCAGAGTGTGTTGACGGCCTTCGCCGAGGTCGAGGATAACCTGGCCGGCCTGCGCATCCTGGCAGGCCAGGCCGAGCAGATCGATGCGGCGCAGGTAGCGGCGCGCCGTGCAGCCGATCTCGCGCAGAAGCTGTACGACGCCGGCCGCTCCAGCTACCTCGAGCTGCTCGACGCCCAGCGCAACCTGGCGGCGGTGGAACGCACCGCGGTCCAGCTGCGCGGCAACCGCGCGGTGACCTCCGTGGCCCTGATCCGGTCGCTGGGCGGCGGCTGGGATGCGGGACGTATCGACAGCGATACGGTTGCGATGAAGTGATCCTGTACTACCCGTAGTACCTGGCGTTTTACCTCTCCAGGCGTTTTGCCCTTTGCGGCGGGTACGTAAGTGCCTGCCGTCTTTTTTTGCGCGTAGCAAAACTACATCAGCTAATGAAATTCGGTTGACTCGGAAACAGGCTGAGCAGAGAATTGGCCCGTCGACCACGCTGTATGTACGAACGTAAATGATTTTCGGTAGTTTAACTACGATGTGGACGTGGTTGATGGCTGTTGTTGCCGCTTTCTAAAAACACATTACTCGAACCGCAGTACGGACCCGGAGGAGACATGAAAAAGAAAGTCAGCGTTACAACCTTGCTCGCAATGAACACCCTGATGGTCTCGCTGTATGCCGGCGCAGCCACCCCGCCGGCCCAGGCCGGCAACAGCTCTGCCGTCCTGCTGCAGGGCTTCCACTGGAACTCGGCGGGGTACGCCAATCCAAACTGGTACAACACCCTGGCCGGCAAGGTCGCGGACCTGAAAACCATGGGGATCACACACGTGTGGTTCCCGCCGCCTTCGGACTCGGCAGCACGCGAAGGCTACCTGCCGCGCCAGTTGAACAATCTCAGTTCGAGCTACGGCAGCTCGGCCGAGCTGACCAACGTGGTGCGCGCGTTCACCAACAACGGCATTCGCGCGATCGCCGATGTCGTCGTCAACCACCGTGTCGGTTCAACCGGCTGGTCCGACTTCACCAACCCGAACTGGACCCGCTACACGATCGCCAACAACGACGAGTGCAACTGCGGACTGGGGAGCGGCGATACGGGCTCGGGTTTCAATGCCGGCCGCGATATCGACCACACCAATGTCGGCGAAACCCAGAACGGCATCATCAACTGGCTCAACTACACCCTCAAGCCGGTCGGCTTCAGCGGGCTGCGCTTCGATTACGTGAAGGGCTTCGGCGCCCAGTACGCCGGGCAGTACGCCAACGCCTTCGGCGCCCAGTTCTGCGTGGGCGAGCTGTGGACCGACCTCGACCTGAACAACATCGATGCCCACCGCCAGCAGATCATGAACTGGATCAACGGTACCGGCAACAGCTGCGGCGCCTTCGACTTCACGACCAAGGGCCTGCTCAACGATGCGCTCGCCAACGGCAACTACTGGCGCCTGCGCGATGCCTCGGGCAAGCCGCAGGGGGCGGTCGGCTGGTGGCCGGCGATGGCGGTGACCTTCGTCGACAACCACGACACCGGTCCTTCGGAAAGCTGCGGCGTCGGCCAGAACCACTGGCCAGTGCCCTGTGGCGCGGTGATGCAGGGCTATGCCTATATCCTGAGCCATCCCGGCATCCCGACGGTCTACTACCCGCACGTCTACAACTGGAACCTGAAGACGCCGATCGCGGCGCTGATGCAGGCGCGCCGCACCGCGGGCGTGCATTCCACCTCGCCGGTCGCGATCCAGGCCGCCACCCAGGGCCTGTATGCGGCGATCGTCACCGGCAGCGCGCGCCAGCTGGCGATGAAGATCGGCCCGAACAGCTGGAGCCCGGGCGCCGGCTGGACGCTGCAGACCTCGGGCACCAACTACGCGGTCTGGATGAAGTAGGCGCCGTCCTGCCTGCGCGGGCGCGAGGCCGGCGCAGGCATGGCCGGAGCGCCGCTACAATGCAGGCATGACGAACGTAGCGACACCCACCCTGGCCGGCCTGGCGCCGGTCATCGATGCCGATGTGCGCATTCTCGTGCTGGGCAGCTTCCCTGGAGCGGCTTCGCTCGCCGCCGCGCAGTACTACGCCCATCCACGTAATCAATTCTGGCCGCTGATCTCGGCAGTGGTCAAGGAAGACCTGGCCGTGCTGCCGTATGAAGAACGTTTGCCGCGCCTGCTGGCGCACCACGTCGGGCTGTGGGATGTGCTGGCCGGTTGCGAACGGGAAGGCAGCCTCGATTCCGCCATCCGCAACCCGGCCGCGAACGATTTCGAGCGCCTGCGCACGCTATGCCCGCACCTGGCGACGGTCGGCTTCAACGGCCAGGCCTCGGGCAAGTTCGCGCCGCAGTTCGCGCAAGCCGGCTACCGCACCGTGGTGCTGCCCTCCAGCTCACCGGCGCACATGGCGATGAGTTTCGAGCAGAAGCTGGCGGTGTGGCGCCGGCTGGTGATCGACACGGCAGAACAGCCTGCGCCGCCGCAAGCCGCCTTATTCTGACATCGCCCGCGAGATCGCCGCGAACGAGACGTCGAAGCGGTAGGGGATGTTCAGGTGGCTGTCCTCGAATTCCTCATGGACGAAGGGAATGCCGCGTTCGCGCAACCTGTTGCAGAAGATGCGCGCTCCGTACTGCAGGTGGAACTCGTCCAGGCTGCCGGCATCGAGATAGAGCAGGCGCAGCGAACGCAGGGCCTGTTCATGTGTCTCGACCAGGTGGACCGGATCCCAGGCGAGCCAGCGCGTCCATACCGCATCGATGATCTCCGCCGTCTGCGGGTCGAAGGGCAATGCGAAGCCGTGCGGCGCGCCCGGATCGGGCGAATAGCAGCTCGCCATCGCCAGCGTGTTGACCACGGCGCGGTAGCCCGCATCGCGCGGGCGCAACGTGTCCAGGTTCGCCATCAGGGCGTCGAGACCGCCGAACCGCCCGATCGCCGCGACGTATTTCACGAAGGCCGGCTTGTAGCACAGCTCGAAATACATGTCGCCGCTGTGCGATGCCGCCAGACCGAAGACCTGGGAATGACGCATCGCCAGCATCAGCGCGCCGTAGCCGCCCGAACTTTTTCCGACGACGGCACGCCGCTCACGCGTGGCGCAGGTACGATAGCGCCCATCGATCCAGGGCACCAGTTCCTGCACCAGGTGGTCTTCATAGCGGCCGGTCGCCGCCGAGTTGATGTACTGGCTGCCGCCCAGGCGCGTGAGGCAGTCCGGCATCACCACGATCATGGGGCGGATCGCGCCGCTGCCAATCAGGCGGTCGAGGCGCCGGGCGATGGTTTCATCCTGCGGCGTATCGTTCAGGAAGACCGTGCCGCGGCCGTTGAAGCCGGCCAGCAGATACATCGTGGGATAGCGGCGAGCGCTGTCGGCATCGTAGCCGGACGGGAGATACACCGGGACCTGGCGCAGGGCGGGATCGCCCATCGGGTTATGCGCGAGGACGCTGCTTGTGAAGTGTTCGACGACGATACGGCCAGACAAGATAGGTGCTCGGACGGACAAGGTTGACCGTCCGAGTATAGCAGGGCCGGCTCAGCGGATCATCGTCCCGGTCGCCGCTCCCACGCGCCGCAGGTAGGCCAGCTTGGCCGAGTACAGCTGGCGCGTGTCCGGGCGCGTGCTGGCGTCCCTCGCCTTGGCGATCTGCTCGCGCGCGTGCTGGACGTTGCCCAGCTTCAGGTGGGCGACGCCCAGCCAGAAGCGGAATTCGTCGTTGTAGGGCGCGCGCTTGACCTCGCGCTCGAACTGGTCGCGGGCGCGGTCGAAGTCGCCCTCGCGCAGCGCCACCATGCCCTTGTCGAAGTAGTAGTAGGGCGGGAAGGGCTCGATGCTGGCGATGCGCCTGGCCAGGGCCTGGGCTTCATCGAGCTTGCCGCGCGCAGCCAGCACCGGCTGCAGGTTGCGCATCACCATCAGGTTCTCGGGTTCGCGCTCGAGCGCCGCGCGGTAGGTCTGCTCGGCCAGCGCGCTGTCGCCGTGGCGGTCGTAGATCACGGCCAGGGTATTCAGGGCCGCGATCATGCCGGGACGCTTGCCGACCGCGGCGCGCGCCCACCAGTAGGCGTCGTCGATGCGGTCCTGCACCAGCATCTCGGCGGCGCGGTTGTTCAGGTAGAGCGCGACGATGTCTTCCTCGTCCAGCTCGCGGGCGCGAAGGCGCGCGGCTTCGTCCTGGGGGATGAAGTCGACCACCAGCATGTCGTCCTGGTCGGTCTTGCGCAGTCCGGCCTCGCGGCGCTCGCCCAGGCTGATGTTGACGTGGGCGCTGCCCAGGTAGAGGCCGGACAGGCGGCTCCAGGTGCTGTCGACGTCGACGCTGCGAAAGCGCACCGGCATGCCCAGCTCCTTGGCGAAAGCGGCCGTCATGATCACCAGCGACAGGCAGTTGCCGGAGCGGTCGGCATAGGTCTGGGCGGCGGTGCGGGTGGTGGTCGATTCGTATTCGAGCTTCAGGTCGCTCTTGCTGTAGAGCGCATTGACCAGGCCCTGACGCTGGCCGTGCTGGCGCAGCTGGCGCCCGAAGCCCGGGCTGTTCAGGTAGTCGCGCATCTGCGGACTGAGGGCGAACAGGTCGTCGGCGCCGACCCTGGCAGAAGGAGGCGCGAAGCGGGTGTCGGCGAACAGCGGCAAGGGGGCGGCGGGCGGCGGCTGCGTGCTGGCGCAGCCGGCCAGCAAAGCGAGGGACAGCAAGATGGCGATGCGTTTCATGATTCACTCCAGGCGTACTTACAGACGAAGTATCTGCCTCTGCCGGAGCGATGTCAAAAAACCGTCATTCTTCGTGGAAGGCATCCACCAGTTCGTCGAGCAGTTCGGCCGTCTCCTCGTCGGACAGACCCAGGTAGGCGCAGGCCGCGGCGCCGCCCTTGTTCCATTCGAGCGACTCGGCATGGCCCTGGTAGCGGCAGATCGCGCTTTCGGCCAGCAGCGACAGGGCCACCAGCGAGCGCACCACGCCGGCGGTCGAAGCGTCCTCTAACACGGCGAAGTCGTGGTGGTGCAGGATGGCCCAGCCGACATCACCCGACAGGCCCCAGTTGCGCGCCAGCAGGCAGCCGACCGCGGCGTGGGAGCTCGCGTGGCGCTCGTCCTCCAGGGCGGTGAACGGACGGTCGGGCACCAGGGACGCGGCGGCGTAGGTGGCGGCGTAGTCGGGGAAGCGGTCCATCAAGAGCGGCACGCCGGTGTCGCAGAACAGGCCGAAGGTATGGGCCACGTCCGGCTCGCCGATGCGCAGGCGGCGCGACAGGAACACCATGGCCTGGGCGCGCCGGGTCGAGACGTCCCAGAAGCTGGCCAGCGAGGCGCTGTTGGCGGGAATCGCCTGGCGCGCCAGCAGGCCGGTCATCAGGGCGGCAACTTGGTTGATGCCGAGGAAGAGGATGGCCTGCTCGATCGACTTGGCCTTGCGCCGGCCGCCGTAGATCGAGGAATTGGCCAGTTTGAGCAGGGCGCCCGACATGCCAACGTCGCTCGCCACGATCTTGCCGATGGCTTCCGGCGAAGGGTCTTCGGAAGCCAGTTCGCGCTGCATGTCGGCGAGCAGGCTCGGCCGAGGCGGGATGCGGATCGACTTGATCAGAGCATCGACCTGGTCGAGTTGCGGAATGGGGTCGGCGACGGTATTCATGGGCGCGGGATGAGCTTCGAGAGATGCTTTCGGGAAAGACTTCGTCACTATACCCCAGCCATTTTTTTATTGCAGCAAAGCAATTCAAAAGTGATGCCATCTGACTAAGTTGTGTGTCAATTCCACCAAAGCGACGCCCTGAAACGGGCTAGGCTAGAATCGACATATGGCCATTTCGACAATAGCAGGAATCGACTTTACCCAGCCGGCGGAGATCGTCGCGCGCCAGCTGATCGGGGTATTGGTGCTGGTCGACGGCGTCGGTGGGCGCATCGTCGAAACCGAAGCCTACGACCGCGAAGATCCCGCCTCGCATGCCTTTTCCGGTCCCACCGAGCGCAATGCAGCGATGTTCGGGCCGCCCGCCCACGCCTACGTGTACCGTTCCTACGGTATCCACTGGTGCCTGAACTTCGTGTGCCGCGAAGCGGGCCACGGCGCCGGGGTCCTGATCCGCGCGCTCGAGCCGCTGACGGGCCTGGACGAGATGCGCCGGCGCCGCGACGCCGACGACGAATGGCTGCTCTGCTCGGGCCCCGGAAAACTGTGCCAGGCGCTGGGCGTGACCCGCGCGCTGAACGGCCAGCCGCTGTCGCAGCCGCCGTTCGAGCTGCTGCCCGGGCCGCCGGACCTGGAGGTCGTGACCGGACCGCGCATCGGGATCTCAAAGGCGATGGACGTGCCCTGGCGCTTTGGTTTGGCCGGCTCGCGCTTCGTCAGCCGCCCGTTCAGATAAACCTCAAGCGCGCCGGCGCTGCGCCCCGGCCTTTTGCGCCGCGGGCAGGGCGGCCACCGGGCGTCCGCGCATCGGGCTGCCCGCCGCGCGCCGCTCCTGCAGGCCGTGGAAGCCTTCGTCGGCGTCGTCGTGTTCTTCCTCCTGCCCGGCGCCAGGAATCAGGCTTTCCTCGCCCTCGATCTTGAAGATCGAGACCGCATGCGCCAGGTTCACGGTCTGTTCGTGCAGGCTCTCGGCTGCGGCCGCGGCCTGCTCCACCAGGGCCGCGTTCTGCTGGGTCATGCCGTCCATCTGGCCGACCGCCTTGTTCACTTCGGCAATGCCGTCGGCCTGCTCGGTGCTGGCGATGCTGATGCGGCCGATGATGTCGTTCACCTGGCGCACCGAGGCCACGATGTCGTCCATGCTGGCGCCCGCTTCGCTGACCGAGGCGCTGCCGTCCTCGATGATCTTGACCGAGTCCGCGATCAGGGCCTTGATCTCGCGCGCCGCCGCCGCCGAGCGCTGCGCCAGGGTGCGCACCTCGGCCGCCACGACCGCGAAGCCGCGTCCCTGTTCGCCGGCGCGCGCCGCTTCCACCGCGGCGTTCAGGGCCAGCAGGTTGGTCTGGAACGAGATGCCGTCGATGACGCCGGTGATCTCGACGATCTTGCGCGAGCTGGCCTGGATCGATTCCATGGTCGCCACCGCGCGCCCGACGGCCTGGCCGCCGTTCGAGGCCAGCTGCGCCGCCTCGGCCGCGAGGCTGGATGCCAGTTGCGCGTTGTTGGCGTTTTCCTTGACCGCCGTGGTCAGCTCTTCCATGGTGCTGGCGGTCTGTTCGAGCGAGCCGGCCTGCATCTCGGTGCGGGTCGACAGGTCGAGGTTGCCGCTGGCGATTTCCTGCGACGCGGTGTCGATCGAGCGCACCGCGCTCAATATGCTGCGCAGGGCGCCGTTCAGACGCGAGATCGAGTGGTCGAGCGCGCGCGAGGTGTCGGCGATCTCGTCGCGTCCGCTGCCCGGGGTGCCGGAGGCGCGCAGCCGGCCCTCGGCCAGGTCCTTCACCACGGTGGCGATCGAGCGGATGTCGGCCAGCATGGCGCGCCGCACCAGCATCGTCACCACCAGCGACAGCCCGATCGACAGCACCACCAGCCCGGCCATGCTCATGCCGAGCGAGCGGAATTCGGCCTTGGCGGCGGTGTACGCTTCCACGCTCAGCTTCTTTTCCAGCGCGGCCAGGCGCTGCAGTTCGGTGTCGAGCGCGACGAACTGCTTCTCCGCCTTCTGCATCGAATTGGTGGCGATCGACTGGTCGACCTGGGCCAGCTCGATGGTCTCGCCCACCAGCTTGCGGTAGCCCGCCAGCGCCGCCAGCGACGCCTCGATCGGCGCGCGTTCGAGCGGCTCGGCGCGCTTGGACAGCTCATCCAGCCGCGCCTTGATGCCGGCCTGCTTCTTGTGGATGTCGGCGGTGAGGGCCGCCAGCCGGCTCTGGGCGAAGCTGCCGTTGACCCAGGCCAGCAGCTGGTAGATGTTGGCGTGCGCAAAGCGCGCCTCGCCCGCCACGTCGGCCACCGCCTGCAGGCGCGCGGCGCGCACCTGCACCATGTGCTCGAGCGAGGCGTTCTGGCGCACCATGCCGTAATAGGCGGCCGCCGACAGCATCGTCAGCAGCACCAGCACCAGGCCCGGGGCCAGCAGGAGTTTCGGGCCGATCCGCAGTTTGTTCAGCATGCTTGACTCCGGGCGTGGACGGAAGGGCGTTTATTTCTTGTAGATGCCGGCTTCCAGCACCACGTCGTCGACGCGCTGGATGAAGGTGGTCTTCGGCTCGATCTTGCCGTTGGTCGGGTTCTTGTACTGATAGTCGACCCAGCCCTTGCCCTTGGCGGCGGCCAGCTCGATGATCTCGCGGCGGTACTTCTTGCCGTTCGCGTCGGGCACGTCGGTCAGGTCCTTGCCGACGATCGAGGGGTTGTAGGGGTGGGCCAGCACGATGCCGGTCTTCAGGTCGCGCATGTCGATGTACAGCTCACCCTGCACGTATTCCGCATCCTTGGCGTTGATCTTCTTCATCATCTCGTCCTTGCCCTTGGCCTTGACCAGGGCGACCCCGCGCTCGACCATTGCAATGGCGTCTTTCTCGGTCGGGCCATTGGCCAGGGCGGGAACGGCGGCGATGGCCAGGCACAGGGCGGCCGAAGTGGTGAACACGCTGGCAAACAATTTCATGTCGACTCCTCGAGTGAATGTTCCGGGGACCAATATTGCTTTAGTGCATAGGCAAATGTACCGGGGTGAGCTCGACGAGAATTGCGGTGGCGCAATCGCTCTGCGCCCTGCGGTAGGAACGTTGCGCATTCGTGTCAGTTAATGCTGACCCGGCAGTCGGTAAGCTCCTGAAACGGTTTCTTCGACCGCCTGTTGCTATCGCGCTATAACCCATTGTTTCATGCAGACATCGTCATGTAGAATTGCAAGTTTTGTTGACGAGTTGACATGAAGCCTCAGAGGAAGATTCCCTACTGGGAAGCGGAGCAGGAACCAGTCCAGGCCGCCCCGGCGCTGCTGGCGCATCCGGCCTACCGCCGCGACATCGACGGCCTGCGCGCCGTCGCCGTGCTCGCCGTCGTGCTGTTCCATGCCTTTCCCGAGTGGCTGCGCGGCGGTTTCGTCGGCGTCGACGTCTTCTTCGTCATCTCCGGCTTCCTGATCACCGGCATTCTGCTGCGCGAACTGGAAGGCGGTTGTTTCAGCTTCGCCGGTTTCTACGCGCGCCGCGTGCGGCGCATCTTCCCGGCCCTGTTGCTGGTGCTGGCGTCCTGCCTGGCCTTCGGCTGGTTGGCCCTGTTCCCGGACGAATACGAGCAGCTCGGCAAGCACGTGGTCGGCGGCGCCGGCTTCGCCGCCAACCTGTTCTACTGGGCCCAGGTCGGCTATTTCGATACCGCGGCCGAGACCAAGCCGCTGCTGCACCTGTGGTCGCTCGGGATCGAGGAGCAGTTCTATATCCTGTGGCCGGTGATCCTGCTGCTGGGCTGGCGCCTGCGCGCCAAGCTGCTGGCGCTGGCGGCCGTGCTGGCCGCGGCTTCCTTTGCCGTCAACCTGTTCGGCATCGGCCACGACGCCACCGCCGCCTTTTATTCGCCTGCCAGCCGCGCCTGGGAACTGCTGCTGGGCGCGGGCCTGGCCTGCCTGGGGCTGCGTACACCGGCGCAGCGGCCGGCGCTCGACCCGAACCTGCTGGCCTGGGCCGGCGCCATCCTCCTGGTGTCCGGACTGGCGCTGATCCAGCGCACCGACCCTTTTCCGGGCTGGCGCGCACTGCTGCCGGCGCTGGGTGCGCTGCTGCTCATCGCGGCGGGGCCGCAGGCCTGGTTCAACCGCACGGTGCTGGGCAGCCGGGCGCTGGTCTGGGTTGGATTGCTCAGCTATCCGCTCTACCTGTGGCATTGGCCGCTCCTGACCTTTGCCCGCATCGTCGAGTCGAGCGAGCCGGCGCCCGCGATCCGGGCCGGGGCCGTGCTGCTGGCGCTGCTGCTGGCCTGGCTCACCTGGCAGGTGCTCGAGCGTCCGCTGCGCACCCGCGGGCGGCGCGGCAGCGTCGCCGTCCTGTGCGCGCTGATGCTCTGCGTCGCCGGCGCCGGCGGCTACGTCTACCTGAACGAGGGCCTGCCGACGCGCAAGCCGATCGAGGACAGCGTCGCCAACCAGAAGGCGCTGGTGATCGTCGAAGACCGCGCCAACGCGCAAGCCTGCAAGCGGCGCTACGGGTTCGACACCATGTATGAATACTGCCTGCAGGCCGATCCGGCCAGGGACCCGACCGTGGCCCTGGTCGGCGACAGCCACGCCTTCCACGTGGTGGCCGGCCTGACGCGGTATTACAGCGGCATCGGCGAGAACCTCCTGATGCTGGGCACCCGCCACCCGTACTGGGGCCTGGAGCCGGGCGAGGATCCGTACCAGCAGGCGACCCAGCAGATGCTGGAGCTGGCATTGAACACCCCCTCGATCCGCACCGTGGTGTTCTCGACCCACCTGCGCTTCTATACGACGCCGGACCAGCAGCGCTACGTGGACGCGGCGCGCGAGACCTTCCGCCGCATGCTCGCGGCCGGCAAGCGGGTGATCTTCATGCACGACGTGCCGCTGCTCGGCTTCGATCCGCGCTCCTGCATCAAGCGCGCCGGCGTGGCCTCGTCGGCGACGCGCGTGCCGTGCGCCATCCCGCGCACCGAATGGGATGCCCAGGTCGCCCAGCACCGCGAGGTGGCGGCGCGCCTGGCCGCCGAGTTCCCGCAGATCGAATGGTTCGACTCATCGGCCGCCCTGTGCGACGACAAGCGCTGTACCGCCATGGTCGACGGGCGCCTGATCTACCGCGACGGCAACCACCTGAGCTACGAAGGAGACCTGCTGGTTGGCCGCGCGTTTGCCGCCTGGCGCTCCCAGCACGGAACGCGCGAGCAGCGGTGAGGCGCTGCGGGGCCGCCGAACTGCAAATGCCCCGTCTTTGTCGCAGCCCATACTGTCGGAACATTCTGATTGACTGACGGCAATTCCGGGTCCTTTCCGGAACGTAAGATGAATTCTTCCCGGCAACGTTGTAACCGGCCGGTTCCATTCATCTTCGTTTCCTGGAGAATTCCCGTGATCACGACCGACTCGACGCCCTCCAAGTTCAAGCCTTATACCCGGCAGACGATCCACCTGGCGCGCCAATGGCAATGGCTGACGCCGGACTTGCAGGAAGCGGTGCAGGTGGTGTCCCACGTGCTGCCGTTCCGCGTGAACGCCTATGTGCTGGAGGAGCTGATCGACTGGGACAAGGTGCCGGACGATCCGATCTACCGGCTCACCTTCCCGCACCGCGACATGCTGGCGGCGCAGGAGTACGAGCAACTGCGCGAGCTGGTGCTGTACAAGAAGGACGAGGCGGCCATTGCCAAACTGGTGCACGGCATCCGCATGCGCATGAACCCGCACCCGGCTGGCCAGATGACCCACAACGTGCCGCGCGTGAACGATGCGCCGCTGAAAGGCCTGCAGCACAAGTACAAGGAGACGGTGCTGTTCTTCCCGAGCGCGGGCCAGACCTGCCACGCCTACTGCACCTTCTGCTTCCGCTGGCCGCAGTTCGTCGGCATGGACGACATGAAGTTCGACGCTAGAGAGTGCACCGAACTGGTGTCCTACCTGGAAAGCCATCCCGACGTCACCGACGTGCTGCTCACCGGCGGCGACCCGATGATCATGAACACGCGTTCGCTGGCCGAGTTCCTGGAGCCGCTGCTCCAGCCGAACCTGGCCCACATCCAGAACATCCGCATCGGCACCAAGTCGGTGGCCTACTGGCCGCAGCGCTACGTGTCGGACAAGGACAGCGACGACCTGATGCGCCTGTTCGAGAAGGTGGTCCGGTCCGGCAAAAACCTGGCGATCATGGGCCACTACAACCACGCGGTCGAGCTGCGTCACCCGATCGCCCAGCAGGCCGTCAAGCGCATCGTCGGCACCGGCGCCACCCTGCGCATGCAGGGTCCGCTGATCCGCCACATCAACGAAGACCCGAAGAGCTGGGCCGAGCTGTGGACCACCGGCGTGCGCCTGGGGGCGATCCCGTACTACATGTTCGTCGAGCGCGACACCGGCCCGCGCGACTACTTCGCGCTGCCGCTGGCGCGCGCCCACGAGATCTTCCAGGAGGCGTATTCGATGGTGTCGGGCCTGTCGCGCACCGTGCGCGGTCCCTCGATGAGCGCCTTCCCCGGCAAGGTGGTGATCGACGGCGTGGTCACGATCAACGGCGAGAAGCTGTTCGCGCTGCAGTTCCTGCAGGCGCGCAATCCGGAATGGGTGCGCCGTCCGTTCTTCGCCAAGTACGACGCCGAGGCCACCTGGCTGGATCACCTCAAGCCGGCCTTCGGTCGCGACAAGTTCTTCTTCGAGACGGAAGGCGGCGGCCCGCTGCGCGGCCCGGGCGGACGCGTCATCCCGCTGGTGCCGGCCGGGCAGCTGCGCGGCGGCGAAGCCGATCACACCCAGGACGCGGCCTGAGGCTTGGGCCGGGACCGCCAGGAGCCCGAGCATGCAGGATCCCGCCACCACGCCACGCCTGTCCGGCGTGGCGGTTTTCTTCTACGTGTTCCTGCCGTTTGCGCTGGGGCACTACCTGTCCTCGATGCTGCGCAACGCGAACGCGGTGCTGGCCCCGCACCTGGTGGGCTCGCTCGCACTCACGCCGGGCGAACTGGGGCTGCTCACCAGCGCCTTCTTCTTCGCCTTCGCGCTGGTGCAGCTGCCGGTCGGGATCGCGCTCGACCGCTGGGGACCGCGCAAAGTGCAGCTGGCGATGATGCTGGTGGGCGCCTTCGGCACCCTGCTGTTCTCGCGCGGCGAGGGTTTCGGCCAGCTGGTGGTGGCGCGCGCCGTCATGGGCTTCGGCCTGGGCGGCTGCTTCATGGCGGCGGTCAAGGCGGTGTCGACCTGGATCGCGCCCAGCCGGCTGCCCTCGGTGCACGGCTACCTGATCGCGGCCGGCGGCCTGGGCGCGGCCACCGCCACCATGCCGGTGCGCCTGGCCCTCGAGTACACCGACTGGCGCGGCCTGTTCGTCATCTTCGCGGCGCTGACCGCCTGCTGCGCGCTCCTGATCTGGCTGCTGTACCCGCGCACTGCGGCGGCGGCGCCGGCGCGCGGTCCGCTCGGGCCGGCGCTGCGCCAGGTGTTCCAGTCCCGCACCTTCCGCACCACGGCCTCGCTGGTGCTGGTCCCGCACGCGGTGTTCTTCGGCATCCAGGGACTGTGGGTGGGGCGCTGGCTGAGCGACGTCGCGCGCTTTCCCGACGATGCCGTCGCCTACCTGCTGTACCTGGGCATGGCCGCGGTGATCTTCGGCGCCATCGCGGTCGGCATGATCACCGAATGGGCGGGACGGCGCGGCATCGCCCCGCTCGACGTGGCGGCCGCCGGCATCGGCGTGTTCGTGCTGGTGCAGCTGGCCTTCGTGGTCAACTACCAGCCGAGCTACCAGCTGCTGTCGGTGCTGTTCACGCTGGTGGGAACGATCACCGGCATCGAGTACGCCATCATCGCCCAGTCGATGCCGCGCGAGCTGACCGGGCGCGCGGCCACCTGCCTGAACCTCCTGATCTTCATCGGCGCCTTCGTGGTGCAGGCCGGCTTCGGCCTGGTGGTGGGCGCATGGACGGCGGATGGCGCCGGCCACGCACCGGTCAATGCCTACCGCGCCGCGTTCGCGCTACTGGTGGCGGTCCAGTTGCCGGGCCTGGTGGGCTTCCTGCTGCGGCGTCGGCGCGAGCGCCGGGCCGAGGCGGCAGCGATGGAGGTGGTGGCGACGCCGACCTAGGGGCGCGGTTGTCACGGCGTAAACGGGTGGCATTTTCTTGCCGAATTGGCTAGCATCGGATGCCACCCGTCCCGACCGGAGAGACCGACCATGCGCGCCCCCGTCCTTTCTTTAATGCCCTTGCTCTTGCTGGCTGCCTGCGGCGACCGTTCCACCCTGTCACCCGGCGCCGACGTCGGCCCCGATCCTGTCCTCGCCTCGCCGGTCAAGCGCCTCGTCCCGACCGTCGACATCGCCCCGGCCAAGGGCTGGCCCGCGGGAGGCGCGCCGGTTCCGGCGGCGGGGCTGGCGGTGAAAGCCTTCGCCGCCGGGCTCGATCACCCGCGCTGGCTGCTGGTGCTGCCGAACGGCGACGTGCTGGTGGCCGAGACCAATGCGCCCGAACGCCCGGAAGACAAGAAGGGCGTCAGGGGCTATGTCATGGGCAAGGTCATGGCCAAGGCCGGCGCGGCGGTGCCGAGCGCGAACCGGATCACGCTGCTGCGCGACGCCGATGGCGACGGCATGGCCGAAACCAGGAGCGTGTTCCTGACGAACCTGCACTCGCCCTTCGGCATGGCCCTGGTCGGCGACATGCTGTATGTCGCGAACACCGACGGCATCGTGCGCTTTCCCTACCAAGAAGGTGCTACCCGGATCACGGCGCCGGCGCAGCCGGTCGCGCCGCTGCCGGGCGGCCCGCTGAACCACCACTGGACCAAGAACATCATCGCCAGCCCGGACGGCCGCAAGCTGTACGCCACCTCGGGCTCGAACAGCAACGTGGCCGAACACGGCATCGACCAGGAAGTCGACCGCGCCGCCATCCTCGAGGTGGACATCGCCACCGGCCGGACGCGCGTGTTCGCTTCCGGCCTGCGCAACCCGAACGGACTGGCCTGGAACCCGCAGAGCGGCGCCCTGTGGACGGTGGTGAACGAGCGTGACGAACTGGGCAGCGACCTGGTGCCCGACTACCTGACCTCGGTGCGGGAGCGCGGCTTCTACGGCTGGCCGTACAGCTATTACGGCCGGCACGTCGACGAGCGCGTCAAGCCGCCGCGCCCCGACCTGGTGGCGAAGGCGATCGTGCCGGACTATGCGCTCGGCGCCCACGTGGCGGCGCTGGGATTGGCCTTCTATACGGGCCCGCTGCTGCCGCAATTCGCGGGCGGCGCCATCATCGGGCAGCACGGCTCCTGGAACCGCACGCCGTTGGCGGGCTACAACGTGGTGTACGTGCCCTTCAGGGACGGTCAACCTTCCGGCAAGCCGGTCGAGATCCTGAGCGGTTTCGTGGACAAGAACGGGGACGCGCTGGGCCGGCCGGTCGGCGTGGCGGTCGACAAGCAGGGCGCGATCCTGGTGGCGGACGACGTCGGCAACCTGATCTGGCGCGTGAGCCCGGCCCGGTGATGCGTAGGGTGGTCGGCTTTGCCGACCGCGCGTTCGGCTCTGCTTCGCTCAGTCGCAGAGCATCCGGAAGTTGAACGCGCGGTCGGCTCCGCTTCGCTCAGTCGCAGCGCATCCGGAAGTTGAACGCGCGTTCGGCTCCGCTTCGCTCAGTCGCAGCGCATCCGGAAGTTGAACGCGCGGTCGGGAGACCCGACCACCCTACGCACATCCACCAACCAGCAGCAGCGGTAGCCCGGTCCAGGCAATCCCCACGAAGGCCAGCAGCGCGCCCAGCGCCCCCGCCCAGTCGAGCAAGGGCGCCTCTTGCGCGGCGCGCAGGATGGCGCGCTCGCGCCACAGCAGCCAGGCGCAGGCCAGCAGGGCGAAAGCGGTCGCCGCGCCGAGCAGCGCCCGGTCCGGTCCACCCGTGCGCATGAGGGCCGGCGTGCACTGGGCCGCCGCCAGCAGGTAGCACAGGGTGAAGTGCGTCCCCCATACCAGCAAGGGCAGGGTGCCGCGCAGGAGCTGTCGGAAGAAGCGATCGCGCATGGATTACTCCATCAGCCAGGGCATCAGGGCCGGCAGCCCGTGCACCAGCGCCATGCCGGCAATACCTTGCAGGCTCGTGTAGTGCCACAGCAGGGCCACGTTGTCGAGGGTGGCGCGGCTATGCTGGCCCAGGTGGCCGCGCCAGGCGCGCAGCACCAGGTAGGGGCCGGCGATCGCCAGCACCACGATGTGCAGGCCCTGGTAGCCCAGCAGCGCGCCGATCGCCGCGCCCCAGGCGCTGGCGCTCGGATCCAGCCCGGCGAACTGGTGCCCGCGCAGGTCGAGAAGAAAAGCAGCCACGCTGCAGCCGAGCGCCGCCAGCACCAGCCAGGGCAGGCGCCGCTTGCCCAGCGCCCGCACCGCCAGCAGCATCAGCGCCGAGCTGGCCAGCAGCAGGCCGCCCGAGCCCAGCTGCCAGGGCAGGGCCGGCAGCGCGGCGCCCGGCGGCGGGCAAACCACCAGCCGCATCGACAGGTGGATGTAGGCGAAGCCGAACGAGGCGAAGATGAAGGCGTCGACCACCAGCATCACCATCGTGCCCCACCAGGACTGCGAGGACGTGGTCGTCGCGTTCACCGGCAGCACCAGGTCGTCGGCCACGCGCGCTTCGTGGATCGGCGGCTTGCGGTCCGATTGCCACAGCCAGGCGATGGTGCCGCCCACCGCCATCAGGCCGAAGATCCAGGCCAGCAACATCGCTTTCACCGTCAGCAGCAGGAAGAAGCCGGCGGTGCCGAGGGCGGCGATTACCGGCAACCAGCTGTCGCCGGGCAGTACCATCAGGTAGCGCGGCTGCGCGCTCACCGGACTGGTGGCGATGGTCTCGCGCAGGCCGGTGGCGGTGCCGGGCAGGTAGTGCTGGCCGCGGTCGACTTCGCTGGACAAGGTCGGCTGGTCCCACAGCGGATTGATCGAGGTGATGCGCGGGATGCTGCGGTTGCCGTAGGATTCCGAGGTGAGCCACTCCAGGGTCGGCGCGTTCCACGGATTGCCGACGTCCTTTTCCGGCCGGCGCAGGGTGCGCACCACGTCGACGATGAATACCAGCACCCCAATAGCGAACACGAAGGCGCCGATCGTGGACAGCAGGTTCAGGAAGTCCCAGCCCAGCTGGGCATCATAGGTATAGACCCGGCGCGGCATGCCGTACAGGCCGGTGATGTGCATCGGGAAGAAGGCGAGGTTGAAGCCGCCGAACATCAGCCAGAACACCCAGCGCGCCACCCGCTCGGACAGCGGCTGGCCCTTGACCAGGGGCAGCCAGTAGTACATGGCCGCGAATACCGGGAACACCATCCCGCCGATCAGGACGTAGTGCAGGTGGGCCACGATGAAATAGGTGTCGTGCACCTGCCAGTCGAAGGGAATCACGGCCACCATCACCCCGGTGAGGCCGCCCAGCACGAAGATGAACATGAAGCCCATCAGGAACAGCGCTGGCGAATGCATCTGCACCCGGCCGTTCCACAGGGTGGCGATCCAGGCGAACACCTGGATGCCGGTCGGGATCGCGACCGCCATGCTGGCCGCCGAGACGAAGCTCATCTCCAGCACGCCCAGCCCGGACGTGAACATGTGGTGGGCCCACAGCCCGAAGCTGAAGAAGCCGACGCCGACCAGGGCCACGATGATGGCGCGCCGGCCGACCAGGGGCGTGGCGGCGATGGTCGGGACCATGGTCGAGACCATGCCGGCCGCCGGCAGGAAGATGATGTAGACCTCGGGATGGCCGAAGAACCAGAACAGGTGCTGCCACAGGATCGGGTCGCCGCCGCGCTCGGCGATGAAGAAAGGCCAGTCGAAGGCGCGTTCCATCTCGAGCAGCGCGGTGCCGGCGATCACCGCGGGGAAGGCGAACACGATCATCACCGCCACCACCAGCATGGCCCAGGCATACACCGGCATCCGGCGCAAGCTCATGCCGGGGGCGCGCGTAAACAGGATGCCGACGATCAGCTCGACCGCGCCGGCGATCGCCGAGATCTCGATGAAGCCGATCCCCAGCAGCCAGAAGTCGGCGTTCAGGCCGGGCGAATAGGTGTTGCCGGTATTCGGCGGGTACATGAACCAGCCGCCGTCCGGCGCCAGCCCGACGAAGATGGTGCAGAAGAAGGCCAGGCCTCCGAAGGCATAGGCCCAGTAGGCATAGGCCGACAGGCGGGGGAAGGGCAGGTCGCGCGCGCCCAGCATGTTGGGCAGCAGGTAGACCGCGATCGCCTCGACGATCGGAATCGCGAACAGGAACATCATCACCGTGCCGTGCATGGTGAAGACCTGGTTGTAGGTGCCGGGCGAGAGCAGGGTGTTGTCGGGCACGGCCAGCTGGACCCGCATCACCAGCGCCAGGATGCCGGCCAGGACGAAGAACAGCAGCGCGGTACCGATGTAGAGCAGGCCGATGCTGGTGTTGTTGACCGAGGTGAAGAAGCGCCAGCCGGTCGGCGTGCGCCAGACTTCCCGCAGGCGTTCGAACTCGCCCTCTGGCCGTGGCAGCGAATTGGGCAGGCTCATTTCAGGTGCTCGAGGTAGGCGGCCAGCGCGGCCAGGGTTTCACGGTCGAGGTCGCGCGAGCCGGGCATGAACACGCCCGGCTTGATCGCCTGCGGATCGGCGATCCAGCCGTTCAGGGTATCGCGGTGGTTGCGCAGCGTGCCGGCGCCAAGGTGCATGCGGCTGCCGACGTGGGTCAGGTCCGGACCCAGGTGCGATCCTTCGGCCACGCCGCGGATCGTGTGGCAGGCCTGGCAGCGCTGTTCCAGGAAGGCGGCGCGGCCCCGTTCCAACTGCTGGCTGTTGGCGGGAAGGGCCGGCGCGGCCTGGCGCGCCAGCCAGGCATTGAAGTCTTCGGGGCTGGAGGCCACCACGTGCAGCGCCATCTTGGCGTGCTGGGCCCCGCAGTATTCGGCGCACTGGCCGCGGTAGACGCCGGGCTTCTCGGCGCGCAGGCTCAAGCCGGTGACCCGGCCCGGCACCATGTCGCGTTTTCCCGCCAGCGAAGGCACCCACAGGCTGTGGATCACGTCGCTTGAGTTCAGGCCCAGGTAGACCGCGCGCCCGGTCGGGATGTGGATTTCGTTGGCGGTGACGATCTCGCGCCCGCTGGCCGGGTCGTGGTAGCGCACTTCCCACCACCACATCTTGGCCGTCACCGAGATGGTCAATGCGTCCTTCGAGGACTGCGGCGCCAGCTGGGCGCTGCGCCAGGTGCTCCAGGCCAGCAGGGCGCTCAGTACGAGGACCGGAAAGGCAATGCCGCCGCCGCCGATCCACAACAGGGCGTTGGCAGGCCGTCCCTGGGGCCTCAGGCTGAGGAGCAGCAGGGCCATCACGGCAACGAAGATCAGCGTACCGGCGCCGAACAGCACCCAGGCGAACCCGCTGATGATGGCGGCATCCCAGCCGGCCGGATGCATGACCGATTGCAGGTTGCCGTTCATGCGCTCACCGCAGGGTGTACAGGAAGGCCGCCATGTGGCACGCCTCCTGTTCCGTGAGGCCCATGGGCGGCATTTCGGTACCGGGTTTGAGCGCGTGCGGCACGCGCAGCCATCGCACCATGTTCTCCGGCTGGTTGGGAATGCCGCCGGCGATGTAGCTCAGGCGGCCGATGTGCTCGAGCCCCGGGCCGGCATCCTCCGACTTGCCGTCCGCGCCCTGCACGCCGGGAATCGCATGACAGGCGCCGCACTGGTACTGGGTGACCAGGCGCAGGCCTTGTCCGGCGTCGCCGCCGGGCACGCGCATCGGCGCACGTGCTTCTTCGCAGCCCGCCAGCATGCCCGCGCAGGCCAGGACGATGCAGGCGCGTCGTGTGGTGTTGCAGACGGTATCGTGGAGATAACGGGTGCGCACGCTTGGAAATCATGATTGTTGGGTGGCTTTTATAATACACAAACAAAGATGTAATTTTTTTAACCAATCCAATCGGACGCACCCCCTGTCATGCTGTCGAACCGCCGCCGGCTGATCGTGAAGACCGTTGTATTGACGCTGGTGGCGGCGGGCGTCAGCGCGGGCGCGGCCGGCCTGGCGCTGCTCTACGGCGGCTGGTACAACATCGGCGCCACCGCCCAGCACTTTCCCTTCGTGTACACGGTGCTGGAAGAGGGCATGAAGTACTCGGTGCGCCACCATGCCCAGGACATCAAGGTGCCGCGGCTCGGAGGCGAACAACAGCTGCGCCTGGGCGCTGCGGTCTACCGCGACAAGTGCGCGCAATGCCACGGCGGTCCCGGCTTTGCCCAGTCGTCCATCGGCATGAGCATGCAGCCGATTCCCGGTCCGCTGGTCGACGCCACCCAGCGCTGGGAGGCGCGCGAGCTGTACTGGGTGACCAGGCACGGCATCAAGATGAGCGGCATGCCGGCCTGGGAATACCACCTGCGCGAAGACGAGATCTGGGCGGTGGTGGCTTTCGTGACGGCGCTGCCGACCATGAGCGCGCGCGACTATCGCGCCTGGACCGCGCTGGACGCGCCGCAGGGACACGCGAAATGAAGGCGGCATGGCTGGTCCTGATGCTGGCGCTGAGCGGGTGCGCGCCCAAGCGCCCGCCGGCCGGCGTGCAGGGCGACCCGGTGCGCGGCAAGATCGCGCTGACGCAATACGCCTGCCAGTCCTGTCACATGATCCCCGGCGTGCCCGGCTCCAGGGCGTATGTGGGCCGGCCTTTGGTGGGCATGGCCGAACGCAAAGTGCTGGCCGGCGCTCTGCCGAACGACCAGGCCAACCTGGTGCGCTGGATCCGCGACCCGCAGGCGGTCGACCCCGAGACCGCGATGCCGAACATGGGCGTGAGCGAGCGCGATGCGCTCGACATCAGCGCCTATCTTCTCAGCCAATGACCCGATCCGCCGATCCTTGGTATGATCGCCGCCTGCCCATGCCGGGCATGTTCTACATACGGGGAAGACGACAATGAGATTGGTGCGCTATGGCCGCCCGGGCAAGGAAAAGCCGGGCCTGTTCGACGAAGAGGGCCGCCTGCGCGACCTGTCCGGGATCATCGACGACATCGACGGGGCGGTCCTGAACGACAAGGCGCTGCGCAAGCTGGCCAAGGTCGACTGGAAGACGCTGCCGCCCGTACGCGGCAATCCGCGCCTCGGCGTCCCGGTCAAGGGCGTCGGCAAGTTCATCGGCATCGGCATGAACTATGCCGACCACGCCGCCGAAACCGGCGCCGCGGTGCCGAAAGAACCGATCTTCTTCACCAAGGCGATCAGCTGCCTGTCCGGTCCGGACGATCCGGTCCAGCTGCCGAAGGGCTCGAAGAAGACCGACTGGGAAGTCGAGCTGGGCGTGGTGATCGGCACCCGCGCGCAGTACGTGAGCGAAGAAGATGCTTTGACGTACGTGGCCGGTTACTGCGTGGTCAACGACGTGTCCGAGCGCGCCTTCCAGTTCGAGATGGGCTCGCAGTGGGACAAGGGCAAGGGCTGCGACACCTTCGGCCCGGTCGGCCCCTTCCTGGTGACGCGCGACGAGGTCTATGACGTGCAGGACCTGGACCTGTACCTGGAACTGAACGGCAAGCGCATGCAGACCGGGAATACGTCGAACATGATCTTCTCGGTGGCGCAAATCGTGAGTTACGTGTCGCGCTTCATGACCCTGGAGCCGGGCGACATCATCACCACCGGCACGCCGCCGGGCGTGGGGATGGGGCGTTCGCCGCAGCGTTTCCTGAAGAAGGGGGACAAGCTGCGCCTCGGGATTGCTGGTCTTGGGGAGCAGCAGCAGGAGGTTGTGGCGTTTCCGAAGTAATCGAGGTTTGCTGTACGCTTGCAAAATTGGGCTCCCGCCTTCGCGGGAGCGACGGTTTTGCGGTTAGCGGTGCAGCATCGCTGGTGCTCATGCAACTGCACACTAAAACAACGTCGTTCCCGCGTAGGCGGGAACCCAAGTTCGCAGAGCAGCCAGGATCCGAACCCTAGTCCGGCATCACCCCCGCACTCGACGCCGGCACCGCCGTCCTGGCCGTATTCATCACCATGGCCAGGAAGGTGTAATACCCGTTGATCCCCATGAGATCGACCACCCCCTGCTCGCCGAACAGCGCGAGCGCATCCGCATACACCCGGTCCGACACCGATTTGCGCTCGTGCAGCTCGACGCAGAAGTCGTGCACCACCGCCTCGTCCACCAGCATGTCCTCCGGCCGGCGCCGTTCGGCGATGGCCCGGATCACCGAGCTGGGGATTCCATTCTTTCCCGCGATCGGCGCGTGGATCGCCCACTCCACCTGCTGGTTCCACTGGCGCGCCGTAACCAGGATCGCCAGTTCCGACAGCCGTACCCCGATCGCGCTGCGGTAGCGCAGGTATTCGCCCATGCGCTGGGCATATTCCATCAGCTCGGGACTGCGCAGCAGCGGTACGAAGGGCCCGTACACGGCGCCGCGCGGGCCATTGATGATGGCTTGGGCGGCGGCGCGCTGGGCCGGCGTCATCTCTTCCGGCGCGATCGGTCCGAGTCGGTCGGTCATGGCGAGGTGGGCGAGGAACGTGTTGTAATTGGAAAATAATTGCACAGCGTCCGTCAAAAATCAAAAGAACCGGCGTGCGGCACGCTTATCGTCAAAGTCTTGTTCTGATGAAGGAGTCGCAATGAGCCATATCCTGCACCGCAACCTGCGCCAGGTGCCGCCGACCGCGGTGTCCGCCAACGGCATCCGCATCCGCGACAGCGCCGGCCGCTTCTACATCGACGCCAGCGGCGGGGCGGCCGTGTCTTCGCTGGGTCATGGCCACCCGGACGTGATCGAGGCCATGCACCGCCAGATCGACCGCTGCGCCTACGCCCACACCGCCTTCTTCACCACCGACGTGGCCGAGGAGCTGGCCGACCGCCTGATCGCCGGCGCGCCGCGCGACATTGGCGGGGTCTACCTGGTCTCGGGTGGCTCGGAAGCGATGGAGACCGCGCTCAAGCTGGCGCGCCAGTACTGGGTGGAGGCGGGCGAGCCGCAGCGCCACCTGTTCATGGCGCGCCGCCAGAGCTACCACGGCAACACCCTGGGCGCGCTGGCGGTGGGCGGCAACGAGTGGCGCCGCAAGGCCTTTGCCCCGCTCCTGATGGCTACCCTGCGCGTGAACGCCTGCTACGAATACCGCGGCCGCGCCGCGCACCAGAGCGTGGACGACTACACCGCCGGCCTGCTCGACGAGCTCGAGACCCGCATCCTCGAGGCCGGGCCCGAGAACATCATCGCTTTCGTCGCCGAACCGGTGGTCGGTGCTACCGGCGGCGCGATCCCGCCCACGCCCGGCTACTTCCAGGGCGTGCGCGAGATCTGCGACCGCTACCGCATCCTGTTCATCGCCGACGAGGTGATGTGCGGGATGGGCCGCACCGGCACCATGTACGCGATCGAACAGGACGGCGTGGCGCCGGACATCATCGCGATCGCCAAGGGCCTGGGCGCCGGCTACCAGCCAATCGGCGCGGTGCTGGCCCACCAGACCATCGTCGACTGCCTGAAGAACGGAAGCGGCATGTTCCAGCATGGGCACACCTACATCGGACACCCGGTGGCGGCGGCGGCCGCGCTGGCGGTGCAGCAGGTGATCGAGCGCGACGACCTGCTGGCGCGCGTACGCAGCCGCGGCGCCACCTTGCGGCGCATGCTGGGCGATGTCTTCGGGACCCACGAACACGTGGGCGACATCCGCGGGCGCGGGCTGTTACTGGCGCTGGAATTCGTGCAGGACCGGGCCGATAAGACACCGTTCGCGCCGGAGCGCAAGCTGCACGCGGCGATCAAGGCCAAGGCGATGGAGAACGGGCTGATGGTGTATCCGATGGGCGGGACGATCGACGGGCAGTACGGCGACCACGTGCTGCTGGCGCCGCCCTTCATTGCGACGGCGGCGGATTTGTCGGAGATCGTGTCGCGGCTGGCGGATGCGGTGGAGGCGGCGTTGAGGCAGTGAGGTTCAGGCCACCAGCCGTGAAACCGTCGTTCCCGCGCAGGCGGGAACCCAATTTTCTGTAAGTGCCGTTAGCACATCAACTACACGCTAACGCGACATAACGAACTTGGATTCCCGCCTGCGCGGGAATGACGGTTTTTAAGTCAACGCAGAGAAGAAAAGCAGACTAGCCGCTTACGCCAGCACCTTGCGAATCCACTTCGAAATATCCTGCACCTCTTCCAGACACAGCGAATGCTGCATCGTGTACTGGTGCCACTCCACCTGGTAACCCAGCTCCCCGAGCACCTGCGCCGACTGCTGCGCGCGCACGAACGGCACCACGTTGTCATGCGTCCCGTGCGCCATGAAGATCGGCGTGGACAGGCTTTCTTCGGTACGCTCGGCCGCCACGGCGGTGGCCAGCGGCAGGTAGCCCGACAGGCACAGCATGCCGGCCAGCTTTTCCGGATGGCGCATGCCGGTCTGCAGGGTCATCGCACAGCCCTGCGAGAAGCCGGCCAGGATGATGCGCGAGGCGGGAATGCCGCGCGCCTTTTCGCGGGCGATCAGGGCCTCGACGTCACGCTGCGAGGCGCGCAGGCCGCCTTCGTCTTCGCGGCGGGTCAGTTCGGCGCCGGTGATGTCGTACCAGGCGCGCATCACGTAGCCGCCGTTGATCGTCACCGGCATCGTCTTCGCATGCGGGAACACGAAGCGGATGCCCGGGAGACCCGACAGATCCAGCTCGTTCACGAGCGGCACGAAGTCGTTGCCGTCGGCGCCCAGGCCGTGCAGCCAGATGACGGCGACGGTCGGATTGGGCGCGGTGTCGATCTCGATGTTTTCCAGCAGCTGAGTCATTCTGTGGCTTTCTTCATGCGGCAGGGGGACGCAGCGCCGACTTCGGGCGGAAGGTCTTGCTGACCGCGGGGTTGGTTTCGATGTAGGGACCGCCGATCAGGTCGATGCAGTAGGGGACGGCCGCGAAGATGCCGCCCACGACCGTGTTGCCGGCATCGTCCTTCAGGCCCTCGAGGGTTTCCTTGATCGACTTGGGCTGGCCCGGCAGGTTCATGATCAGGGCCGCGTGGTCCGCGGTTTCCCGAATGACGGCGGTCTGGCGCGACAGGATCGCGGTCGGCACGAAGCGCAGGCTGATCTGGCGCATCTGCTCGCCGAAGCCCGGCATTTCCTTGGAGCCCACGGCCAGCGTGGCCTCGGGCGTGAGGTCGCGCCGCGCCGGACCGGTGCCGCCGGTCGTCAAGACCAGGTGGCAGTGTACGTTGTCGACCAGGTCGACCAGGGTGCGTTCGATCTCGGCGCGTTCGTCGGGAATCAGGCGGGTCTCGATGCGGTAGGGCGTCGTGATGGCCGAGGCCAGCCAGTCGGCAAGCGCCGGAATGCCCTTGTCCTCATAGACGCCGCCGCTGGCGCGGTCAGAGACCGACACCAGGCCGATGATCAGCTCTTGATGCGCCGGCTCGCGATCACTCGTCGTCGGACTCGTCATCTTCGGCTTCGTCCTCGTCTTCGTCGGCAGCCTGCTTCGACTTCTTGCCCAGGTCCTTCAGGATCTGGAAGATCTCGCGGTAGGCCTTGGGCGGCTTGTTCTCCGCCTGTTCCTTGCGCGCGTTGCGGATCAGGGTGCGCAGGTGCTGCACGTCCAGTTCCGGGTTTTCTTCCAGCAGCTGGGTCAGGGCCTTGTCGTCGGTCAGGAGCTTTTCACGGCGGCGTTCGAGCGCGTGCAGGGCCGCGGTCTCGGCCTTGGAGGCGCCTTTCCAGCTGTCGATGGTGCGCTGGATGACGGCCACTTCTTCTTCGTCCAGGGTGCGCATCTTCTTGCCCACGAACTGCAGCGCGCGACGGCGGCCTTCGTGGTTGGTGATGGTCTGGCAGGTCAGGATGGCTTCCTTGACGTCTTCCGGCATCTCGACGCGCTTGACGCGGTCGCGCGGTGCGTCGACCAGCTGTTCGCCGAGCTTTTGCAGCTCGTTCGACTGGCGCTTGGCTTCCGACTTGGACGGACGTTCGTATTCTTGATCAAACTCGTTGGACTGGAAGCCCACCGAGCCGCGGTTTGGATTAGGCATAATCTATGGATTGACGCGGATCGATCCGATTGGGATGCGAGCGGTCAGTGAAAAGAGTAAACGGCTGCTATGATAACTGTTTTAGGGCTCGCTACGAAAAACACGACATGAACGACTCCGCGATCACCTCCGCGTTTACCCATACCCAGGACCAGCTGAAACAGCTCGCCCGCGACGTATTGGCGTTCGCAAAAGAGCAGGGCGCCACCGACGCCTCGGTGGAAATCAGCGAAGGCAGCGGCCTGTCGGTTTCCGTGCGTAAAGGCAAAATCGAGACCATCGAGCAGAACAGGGACAAGGGCATCGGCGTCACGGTCTATTACGGCCAGCGGCGCGGCAATGCCAACACCTCCGATTTCTCCACCAAGTCCCTGAAGGACACCGTGGAAGCGGCCTGGAACATCGCCCGCTTCACCGCCGAAGACGATTGCGCCGGCCTGCCCGACGCCGAGCTGCTCGAGATGAACCCGCGCGACCTGCGCCTGTTCTACCCCTGGCAGATCTCCACCGAGGAAGCCGTCGAGCTCGCCCAGCGCTGCGAGAACGCGGCTTTCGAGGTCGATCCGCGCATCACCAACAGCGAGGGCGCCAGCGTCTATGTGCAGCAGTCGCACTTCGTCGGCGCCAATTCGCGCGGCTTCATCGGCGGCTATCCGTTCTCGCGCCACACGATCTCGGTGGCCCCGATCGCCGGCAAGGGCAACAAGATGCAGCGCGACGACTGGTATACCTCGGCGCGCGACCCGAAAAAACTGGGCAAGCCGGAAGCGGTGGGCCGCTACGCAGCCGAGCGCGCGCTGGCGCGCCTGAACGCGCGCAAGCTCGACACCCGCACCTGTCCGGTGCTGTTCGAGGCGCCGCTGGCGGCCGGCCTGCTCGGCTCCTTCGTGCAGGCGGTCTCGGGCGGCTCGCTGTACCGCAAGTCCAGCTTCCTGCTCGATACGCTCGGCAAGCAGGTCTTCCCCGAGCACGTCACCATCGTCGAAGACCCGCACCTGGTCGGCGCGGTGGGCTCGGCGCCCTTCGACGAGGAAGGCGTGCGCACCGTTCGCCGCAAGGTGGTGGACAATGGGGTACTGCAGGGTTATTTCCTGTCTTCGTACTCGGCGCGCAAGCTGGGCATGCAGACCACCGGCAATGCCGGTGGCTCGCATAATCTGGACCTGGTCTCGTCCCAGACCCGGCGTGCCGACGACTTCGAAGGCATGCTGCGCAAGATGGGCACCGGCCTGCTCGTCACCGAACTGATGGGGCAGGGCGTGAACTACGTCACCGGCGACTACTCGCGCGGCGCATCCGGCTACTGGGTCGAGAACGGCGTGATCCAATACCCGGTGGAAGAAATCACCATCGCAGGCAATATGCGCGAGATGTTCCAGCAGATCGTGGCGATCGGCAACGACGTCCTCGCGCGCGGCAACAAATCGACCGGTTCGATCCTCATTGAGAAAATGGTGATCGCCGGCAGTTGAAACTGGAGAAAAACATGAGCAAGTTCGTTCGCATCGACAAGGAAAGTAGTCAAAAGAGCGTCCTGCTCAACCTGGACCTGGTGGCCACGGTGGAGCTGTCCCAGCCCTCCGACCTGCTCAGCTCCGGCAGCGAGGCCCGCAAGGCCTATGCCACCTTCCTGGCGGCCGACAAGACCACGATCGCCACCCTGCATTTCGATTCGCTGGACGATGCCAATGCCTGGGTGCGCCAGCACCTGGGCGTCGAACTCTAACCACCACGAGCGGAGGCACCATGGCCCAGGTCCTCGTATCGCAAGCCTTCGATTTCCGCGCCGCCCAGGACTGGACCTGGATGGTGCGCGAAACCAACTTCACCCGCATCTCGGTCGCCACCGCGACGCTCAAGCAGACCTTCTTGGGCGACTTCCCGCTGGTCGCGGGCAGCAGCCTGAACGGCACAATCGCCAGCAGCAGTTTCGCCATCCGCGACGCCGAGGTCTACCGCATCACCGGCCTCGACCACGACGCCAAGATCCTCGCCAACTACGTCGAGCGCAAGGGCGACCTGCGCGACCTGTATTCGATCTTCCTGGCCGGCGACGACGTCATCACGGGCAGCGCCGGCAACGACGGCCTGATGGGCTTTGCCGGCCATGACCGCATTCGCGGCGGCGGCGGCGACGACTGGATCTCGGGCGGCAGCGGCAGCGATTTCGCCGTGTATGCCGGCAACCGCGCCAGCTATACCATCGGGCGCGGCCCCGACGGCGTCAGCGTCCTCGATAATGTCGGCGCCGAGGGGCGCGACACCCTGGTCGAGGTCGAGCGTGCGATCTTCGCCGATACCTATGTGGCGCTGGACGTGGGCGCCGGCGAGATCGGCGGACGCGCCTACCGGCTCTACGAGGCGGCTTTCAACCGCACCCCGGACGCGCTCGGCGTGGGCTTCTGGATCGCGCGCCTGGACGAAGGCGTGTCGGTGACGGCGGTGGCGCAGGGCTTCATCGACTCGCAGGAATACCGCAACGCCTACGGCACCAACCTGAGCAACCTGGAGCTGGTGACGCGCTACTACGCCAACATCCTCGACCGCGCCCCCGAGGAAGCCGGCCTGAAGTTCTGGTTGGACAAGCTCGACAGCGGCGTCTCGCGCGCCGACGTGCTGGCCGGCATCAGCGAAAGCGTGGAAAACATCAACGGCAGCGCCGCCATTATCGCCAACGGCTTTTCCTACCAACCATATGGCTGAGAACAAGACCAAACCTACCGACGCCGACGTCAAGGCCTACCTCGGCGCGATCAGCGACGAAGTAAGGCGCCAGGATTGCGCCACCCTGGTGGCAATGATGGAACGGGTGACCGGCAAGCCGCCGGTGATGTGGGGCAGCATCGTCGGCTTCGACAGCTACCACTACAAATACGACAGCGGGCGCGAGGGCGATGCGCCGCTGGCCGGCTTCGCCGCGCGCAAGGGCGACATCAGTATTTACCTGTCGTGCGAGGTGCCGGCCGAAGACAGCCTGCGCGAGCGCCTGGGCCGGCACAAGATGGGCAAGGCCTGCCTCTACGTGCGCCGGCTGGAAGACGTCGACCTGGGCGTGCTGGAACAGCTGGTGGCGCAGGCCGCCGGCGCCACCCGGGCGCGCTATCCCACGTAAGGTGTATAGGCGATGCCGTCGGCGATCAGCTGCGCCACGGCCTGCTGGTTTTCCGCGCTCTCGCTGATCGAGGCCAGCACGGTGGCCACGTCGGCTTTCTTCGTGTCCAGCACGTCCAGCCAGAAGGCATAGCCGCCCGGCTCCGGATCGCGGTGCAGGACGCTGGTGTACATGCGCGTGACCAGCTCGGCGTTGGTCGGCGCGCTGCCGTACAGCTCGGCGAATTCCTTCGAGGCGACGAAACCACCGGCGATGGTGATCACGGGCACGCCCTTGTCGATGCGCGACAGCCAGAAGCCCATGCCGACCAGGTCCGGCGCGCGATCGAAGGCGGCGCGGTAGATACGGAAGGCCTGGCCGGCGGCGCCGTCGATGTCGTAGGCAACGCTGACGTCGGTGTACTGGATGCGCTCCACGCTGTCCAGGTAATCAATGGTGCCGGTGGCCTTGGCGGCAACTGTCAGGCCGGGGCCGTTCTTCGCCACCGTGAAGGCGGAACTCGCCTGGCGATACAGGGCGCGGTCGATGCCGGCGCCGCCATTCAGGATGTCGAACAGGGCGTCGTGGCCGACCAGGGTGTCGTTGCCGTCGCCACCGTCGAGCTCCACGCCGCCATTGCCGCTGGCCAGGTAATCGTTGCCGTCGCCGCCTTCCAGCTTCGCGCCGCGGTAGGCGAACAGGTAGTCGTTGCCGGCGCCGCCACGGAGCAGGTACAGGCCGGCGGGCGTCACGTAGTTGCCGTTGTGGCCGAGCAGGGTGTCGTTGCCGGGACCGCCGTCGAGGAGGTTGGTGCCGTTGGACCAGGCTTCCAGCGTATCGTGGCCGTCGCCGCCGAACAGCTGGTTGTCGCCATTGCCCATGCTCATGTCGCTCAAGTAATCGTTGCCGGCGCCGCCCTCCAGCCAGTCGTTGCCTTCGCCGCCTTCGAGCTCGTCGTCCCCCAGGCCGCCGTACAGCTTGTCGTTGCCGCCATTCCCCTGCAGCACATCATTGCCGGCGCCGCCGGTCAGGGTGTCGTCCAGCAGGTCGCCGACCAGGGTGTCGTCCCCGTCCGTGCCCGCCAGGCTCAAGCCGACCGTGCCGCCATTCGGGTTGATGCCGCCGGAGAAGTTGGCTGCGGTCAGCTGCGCAGGCTGGACGCTCGCCAGGTACAGGACCGTCTGGTAAATATCCGCGCCGGTGCGCAGCTGCAGCACCGTGCCGCCGGCCTCGGCCTGCAGGCGCAGCACCCCGGTTGAGAACGGATTGCCGGCGTGGTACATGGGCAGGAAGTTCGACACATCGATCAGGTCGCCGCCCGCGCCGGGGCTGAAATCGAAGATGCGCAGTTGGGCATTGCCAGAGCGTACATAATCCTGGCCGAGCAGGACATAGGAATCGGCGCCGGTGCCGCCGCGCATGTCGATGCTGCCCTGGGCATTCGAAACGAAACACAGTTCAATGCGGTCGTCGCCGCTGCCGCCGTTCAGGATCGTGTCAAGCCATTGCGTGCTCGACACGGTGATCGAGAAGACGTCGCTGCCGGCGCCGCCCTCGTAGGCATAGCCGTTGTAGCCGATCAGGCGGTCGTTGCCGTCGCCGCCGTCGAGCAGGCCGCTCGCCGCCGGATTCGTCAGGCTGCCGCGCGGTCCGGCGCTGCCCATGATGACGTCGTTGCCGTCGCCGCCAAACAGGCGGTCGTTGCCCTGCTCGTCGAACAGATTGTCGTCGCCGGCGCCGCCTTCGAGCAGGTCGTTGCCGGCGCCACCGCTCAGGGCGTCGGCGCCGCCGTAGCCCCGCAGGATGTCGTCGCCGTCGCCGCCGGACAGGCTGTCGGATTGGTCGCTGCCGTCGATGACGTCCGGACCTGGGGTGCCGTAGCTGGTGACGGGGATGGGAGAAACTTGCGAAACAGGGGAAGACATTGTGAAACGACTACGTGTCAAATTAACGAGTCGCAACTATGTCGGATGGATGGGGCACTGTCGAGCAAAAAGCCCGAGCGACCGTGCGGGTGTTGCGGGGCGCATACGGATCAGTCCGCATGCGCCCGCGCGGACGCGGCCTCAGTTCGCTTGTTCGATGCGGCTCAGGCGCTGGCCGTAGATGCCCCAGGTAACGGGCTCGCCGTCGACCAGGGCCTTGAGGGCCCAGCCGGTGCCGATCTTCTCGACCGTCACCTCGGCTTCGACTTCCTTCGCCACCTTCTCGGCCCAGGTCTGGGCCGCGCCGCGGCCCTTGAACAGCTCCTGGCCTTCGAACACGACGGTGGCGTCGAACACGGGGGCGGAGAACACGCTCATCGCTTACTCCTTGCCGAGCGCGCGCACGGCGTTCAGCACCGGCTGCAGCACGGCCGCACCCAGGCGCGCGCTGCGGGCGCCGTCCCAGCCCACCTGCGGGTCGGGGTCGTTGGCGTTGTCCTTGAACGGCAGTTCCAGGGTCAGGGACAGGCAGCCGAAGGCGTGGGTGATGTGCGAGGAGCCCATGGTCAGGGTCTCGTCGGTGAACGGGGTCTTGCCGTAGCCGTGCACGTCCTGGAAGTCCGGGCTGGCGATCTTGAAGTCGTCGATGAAGCGCTGCTGCTGCACGGCCTGCGCCTCGGTCCAGGTCGGGAGCGACTCGCTGCCGGCCACGAACACATAGGGCAAACCTTCGTCGCCGTGCACGTCCAGGCACAGGTCCACGCCGGTTTCGTGCATCTTCTCGAGCACCAGGAAAACTTCCGGGCTGCGCTCCATGGATGGGTTCATCCACTCGCGGTTCAGGTTGGCGCCGGCCGCGTTGGTGCGCAGGTTGCCGCGCACCGAGCCGTCCGGGTTCATGTTCGGCACCACGTAGAACACGGACTCCTTCAGCAGCTGGCGTCCGAACGGGTGGGCCGGGTCGAGCAGGGCGTCGAGCATGCCCTCGACGAACCATTCGGCCATGGTCTCACCCGGGTGCTGGCGGGCGATCACCCACACCTTCTTCTTTTCAGGCGACGGTTCGCCGATCACCAGCATGTTCAGGTCGAGGCCGTCGACGGTGGAGCCGAGGTCCAGCATGCGCACGTGCTCGGACATCTGGGCGCGGTCGAGCAGCTCCAGGTGGCGCTCCCAAGAATACGGCTCGAAATAGGCGTAGTAGACGCTGTCCATGCCCGGGGTGTGCTCGATCGTCATGACCTTGCCGTCATACGAGGTCGGCACGCGGAACCAGTTGATGCGGTCGTAGCTGGCCATCGCCTGGTAGCCTTCCCAGCCGGCCGGATAGGCGGCCTGGCCGGCGTTCAGGAAGCGGATGGTGCAGGCCTGGCCCTGCGCGCCCTGCAGGCGGAAGTAGAACCACTGGATGATGTCGGCGTGCGAATCCTTGCGGATGTTCAGGTCGATGGCGTTCGCGTTCGTGGCGTTCACGACCTCGATGGCGCCAGCGTCGAACTGGCTGCTGATCTTGATAGACATGGTATGTCCTGGTAGGGGGTGTTGGTGAAAACGGAGATGATACCGCAATGCTCAGGCCAGGCCGCCGAAGCGGCCGTAGAAGCCGCCGTCGGCCGGCGGCGTGGCCTCGTCTTCCTTGCCGAGCATGGCCATGACGTGTTCCTCGGCCTGGCGCCAGGTCAGGCGGTAGATGCGCGCCGCCAGTTCGTAGGCGTCGGTGCCGGGCCAGGGCGTGGGCAGCAGCGCCAGCGGCAGCATCGGATCGTGCAGCTGCAGGCGGCGGTAGGCGTGCACCAGCAGGGTGCGGATGGCAAAGGCGTCCTGCGGGCCGATGTGCGCGTTCGCTTCCAGTAGCGCCGCCACTTGGCCGAAGCTGTCGATGAACTGGCGGTAGCCGGCCACCACGCCCGCCAGGTCCCAGGCGTCGCCCACGAGTTCCGGCAGCGGGCGCGAGCCGACGCCGGGCAGCTCGGCGGCGTCGCCCACGAAGACTTTGCCCGCCGCGCCGGTGCGCGCCAGGATCTCGCGCAGGGTGTCCCGGTCGGGCGCCGGATGGGCCATCACGCCGGTGGCCAGCATCGCGAAGCCTTCCCATTCGAGTTCCTTGCGCAGCAGCGTGCGCAGGTCGCCGTCGATGCTGCCGTTCGGGGCCAGGACGACGGTCCAGCGGCCGTCCCAGTGCAGGCCCGGCGGCGAATATATGCGGCGGTTGGCGCGCTCGAAGCGCGGCAGGGCCTTGGGTTCGAGCGCATAGCGGCTGCGCCGGCCCTCGCGGCTGGCCACCAGCCAGCCTTCCTGCACCAGCCGGAACACGCTGGTGCGCACCAGACGGTCGGACACGCCCAGCGGCCCCAATAGTTCGATCATGCTGCCCAGCCAGAAGGCGCCGCCGTGCGGGGCGATGGCGTCGCCGCACAGGGTCATCACCAGCGATTTGTGGCGCGGCGGGTCGTTCGTCAGGAAATGGTCGATCCACTCGCCGCTGGTCGTTCTTGTCATGTTAATACCGCCGCAATATGATTCAAAATTTTGATGTACATCCGATTTTTTGTATCGTATTATGGTTTCAGTAGGTTTGCAACGGAGACCAGATATGTACGCACAGATGGTGGAGACCGGACTCAAGAAAGTCCGTACCGAGGAAGACATGAGCGCGGAAGAAGCCGCGTTCCAGGCGCGCATCGACGCCGGCATCAAGATCGAGCCGAAGGACTGGATGCCCGAGGCCTACCGCAAGACCCTGATCCGCCAGATCTCGCAGCATGCCCATAGCGAGATCGTCGGCCAGCTCCCGGAAGGGAACTGGGTCACGCGCGCGCCCACCCTGCAGCGCAAGTCGGTTTTGCTGGCCAAGATCCAGGACGAAGCCGGCCACGGCCTGTACCTGTACAGCGCCGCCGAAACGCTGGGCGTATCGCGCGACGAGCTGCTGCAGGCCCTGCATTCCGGTAAAGCCAAGTATTCGAGCATCTTCAACTACCCGACCCTGAGCTGGGCCGACATGGGCGCGATCGGCTGGCTGGTGGACGGCTCGGCCATCATCAACCAGATCCCGCTGTGCCGCTGCTCGTACGGTCCGTACGCGCGCGCCATGATCCGCGTCTGCAAGGAAGAGTCCTTCCACGCGCGCCAGGGCTACGACATCATGATGGCGCTGGCCAGGGGCACGCCGGAGCAGAAGGCGATGGCCCAGGATGCGCTGAACCGCTGGTGGTGGCCGTCCCTGATGATGTTCGGCCCGTCCGACGCCGAGTCCGTGAACAGCGCCCAGTCGACCGCCTGGCGCATCAAGCTGTTCTCGAACGACGAGCTGCGCCAGCGCATGGTGGACCAGACCGTGCCCCAGGCCGAATACCTGGGCCTGACCATTCCCGACCCGGACCTCAAGTGGAACGAAGAACGCGGCCACTACGATTTCGGCGAGATCGACTGGAGCGAGTTCCACAACGTCCTGAAGGGCAACGGCCCCTGCAACCGCGAGCGCCTGCGCACCCGCGTGAAGGCGTATGAAGACGGCGAATGGTTCCGCGACGCGCTGGTCGCCCACGCCGACAAGAAAGCCGCCAAGCGGGTCGCGTAGGGTGGTCGGCTCCGCCGACCGCGCGTCCAACCATCGCCCGCACCACCGCACACGCAATACGGAGACAAAAAATGAGCAAAGAATGGCCGCTGTGGGAAGTCTTCATCCGCAGCCAGCACGGCCTGGCCCACAAGCATGTGGGCAGCCTGCACGCACCCGACGCCGAGATGGCGATCAATAACGCGCGCGACGTCTACACGCGCCGCAACGAAGGCGTGTCGATCTGGGTCGTGCGCGCCCAGGACATCGTGGCCAGCAGCCCGAGCGACAAGGAAGCCTTGTTCGAGCCGGCCAACAGCAAGGTCTACCGCCACCCGACCTTCTTCCCGATGCCGGAAGAAGTCAAGAACCTGTGAGCGCGCCCGTGGACGCAAAGATCGACTATTTACTGCGCCAGGGCGACAACGCCCTGATCCTGTCGCAGCAGCTGTGCCAGCTGTGCGGCAAGGGTCCGGCGCTGGAAGAAGACATGGCGCTGTCCAACGTCGCCCTCGACCTGCTGGGCCAGACCCGCATGTGGCTGACCTATGCCGGCGAGCTGGAAGGCAAGGGCCGCGACGAAGACCGCCTGGCCTTCCACCGCGACGCCCACGACTACCGCAATTGCCTGCTGGTCGAGCAGCCGAACGGCAGCTATGCCGAGGTCATGGTGCGCCAGTTCCTGTTCGATACCTGGCACTACTTCCTGATGGACGGCCTGACCAGGTCGAGCGATGCGCGCATCGCCGAGATCGCACAGAAGTCGATCAAGGAAGTGACCTACCACCTGCGCCGTTCCGGCGACCTGGTGGTGCGCCTGGGCGACGGCACCGACGTCAGCCACGCGAAGATGCAGGCCGCGCTGGACGAATTGTGGATGTACAGCGGCGAGATGCTCCTCTACGACGCGGTCGACAACGCGATGGTGGAACAGGGCGTCGCCCCGGCGGCCGAAGCGCTGCGCCAGGGCTGCCTCGAGCACATGGCGGAAGTCTTCGCCGAAGCGACGCTCACCATGCCTTCGCCCGACGCTTACATGCAGCGCGGCGGCAAGCAGGGCCGCCACACCGAACGCCTCGGCTACATCCTGGCCGAGATGCAGTTCCTGCAGCGCGCCTACCCGGGAGCGCAGTGGTAATGAGCACCGTGGGCGTCAGCCTCGAGCAGGTCTGGAGCTGGCTCGGCGAGGTCGCCGATCCGGAGATCCCGGTCATCTCGGTGGTGGACCTCGGCATCGTGCGCGACGTTGCTTTGGAGGGCAACGCCTGCGTGGTGACGATCACGCCGACCTATTCCGGCTGCCCGGCGATGGGGGTGATCGCGGACGCGGTGAAGGAAGCCCTGCAGGCGCATGGGCTGGACGACGTGCGCATCGTCAGCCGCCTGTCGCCCGCCTGGACCACCGACTGGATGAGCGAAGCCGGCAAGGCAGCCTTGAAGGGCTACGGCATCGCTCCGCCCGTGCAGCAGGCGATCGACATCAGCGGCCTGCACGCCGGCATCCGCCGCCGCGCCGCGCCCGAGGTGGCCTGCCCGCACTGCGGCTCGCCGCATACCCAGCTGACCAGCGAGTTCGGCTCGACGCCTTGCAAGGCGCTGTACAAGTGCCTCGACTGCCGCGAGCCTTTCGACTATTTCAAGTGTCACTAAGATGAGCAAATTCTATCCACTGACCGTGGCAAAGGTAAAACACGAAACCCGCGACGCCATCGCCGTCACCTTCGACGTGCCGGCCGAACTCAAGCCGCAGTTCGCCTACCAGCAGGGTCAGCACCTGACCCTGCGCGCGCTGATCGACGGCGAGGACGTGCGCCGTTCCTATTCGATCTGTTCGGCGGTGCAGGACGAGACCCTGCGCGTGGCGATCAAGCGCGTCGCCGGCGGCCAGTTCTCGACCTGGGCCAACGAGAGCCTGAAACCCGGCGCCACCATCGAGGTGATGCCGCCGATGGGCCACTTCAACGTGCCGCTCGATCCCGAGAGCGAGCGCCACTACCTGGCTTTTGCGGCCGGCAGCGGCATCACGCCGATTCTGTCGATCGTGAAGACCACCCTGAAGGCCGAACCGAAGAGCCGCTTCACCATCGTGTACGGCAACCGCGCTTCGTCGAGCGTGATCTTCCGCGACGAGCTGACCGATCTCAAGGACACGTACATGGACCGGCTCAAGCTGGTGTATGTGATGAGCCGCGAGCAGCAGGACATCGAACTGTTCAACGGCCGCATCACGGAAGAGAAGTGCGGCCACTTCCTCAAGCACTGGATCGACATCCGCGACATCGACGTCGCCTTCATCTGCGGCCCGGAGGACATGATGCACGGTGTGTCCCGTTCGCTGCAGGCGGCCGGACTGGCCAAGGAAAAGATCCGCATCGAGCTGTTCGCCGCCAGCATCCCGAAGCACGAGCACAAGCCGCGCCGGGTCGAAGCGGGCCAGCAGCACCAAACCGAAGTCACCGTCATCATGGACGGCATTGCTGCCAGCTTCACCATGGACAAGGACAAGGAGTCCATCCTGGATGCCGGCCTGCGCGCGGGCATCGACATGCGCTACTCCTGCAAGGGCGGCGTGTGTTCGACCTGCCGCTGCAAGGTGCAGGGCGGGCAAGTGGAGATGGACGTGAACTACGCGCTGGAAGACTACGAAGTGGCGCGCGGGTTTGTGCTCAGTTGCCAGAGCTTCCCGATCACCGACAAGGTGGTGGTGGACTTCGACATTGCCGAATAAGTGCCGGAATACTGATAGCGCCCGATTGCACCGCTAACCTTAAAACCGTCGTTCCCGCGCAGGCGGGAACCCAATTTGACGTTCGTAGCGAACCACGGAACTTGGATTCCCGCCTGCGCGGGAATGACGGAGCACAGGATAACAATAAAAATTTGGAGACACCCATGACCTACGAATCCATCCAGTTCACGATCGACAAGGGCATCGCCCTCCTGACCTTGAATCGCCCCGATCGCCTGAACAGCTTCACCCAGGCCATGCACCTCGAGGTGCGCGACGCCCTCGATAAACTCCAGGCCGACAAGTCCGTGCGCGTTCTGGTGCTGACCGGCGCCGGTCGCGGCTTCTGTGCCGGCCAGGACCTGCAGGACCGCGCCGTGGCGCCCGGCGCCCCCGGCGTCGACCTCGGCGAATCCGTCGAGAAGTTCTACGCCCCCCTGGTCCTGACCCTGAAGTCGCTCCCGATGCCGGTCATCTGTGCGGTCAACGGCGTGGCCGCCGGCGCCGGCGCCAACCTGGCGCTGGCCTGCGACATCGTGCTGGCCGCGAAATCGGCCAGCTTCATCGAAGCCTTCTGCAAGCTGGGCCTGATCCCCGACACCGGCGGCACCTGGCACCTGCCGCGCCTGATCGGCCAGGCGCGCGCCACCGGCCTGGCCATGCTGGGCGATAAGCTGTCCGCCGAGAAGGCCGAGCAATGGGGCCTGATCTGGGCCTGCGTCCCCGACGAAGCGCTGATGGACCAGGCCATGGCCATGGCCGAGCACTTCGCCAGCGCGCCGACCAAGGGCCTGGCCTTCACCAAGAAGGCGCTGCAGGCCAGCTGGTCCAACACCCTGCCGGAACAGCTGACACTCGAAGGCGAGATGATGCGCGAACTGGGCTACAGCCACGACTACCGCGAAGGCGTCGCCGCCTTCATCGCCAAGCGCCCGGCGCAGTTCAAGGGGGAATAAGATGCAGGCACTCCCGAAACAGGCCATCGTGCTGGTTGTCGGCAGCGGCGCCATGGGCAGCGGCATCGCCCAGGTCGCGGCCACGGCCGGCCACCAGGTGCTGCTGTTCGATACGCGCCTTGAGGCGGCCGACAAAGCGATCGCGGAGATCGGCAAGACCTACGCCAGGCTGGTCGAGAAGGGCCGCATGGAGGCCGCCGCTGCCGACGAAGCACGCGCGCGCCTCAAGCGCATCGGCACGCTGCAGGAGGCGGCAGGCGCCGCGCTGGTGGTCGAAGCCATCGTCGAGAACCTCGACGCCAAGCGCGCCCTGTTCGCCGAGCTGGAGGGCATCGTCGGGGACGACTGCATCCTGGCCACCAATACCTCGTCGATCTCGGTCACTGCGATCGCAGCGGAGCTGCGCCGCCCGGAACGCCTGGTCGGCATGCACTTCTTCAACCCGGTGCCCCTGATGGCGCTGGTCGAAGTCATCAGCGGGATCGCCACCAGCCAGGCAGTGGCCGACACCGTCTACGCCACCGCCGAAGCCTGGGGCAAGAACCCGGTGCATGCGAAATCGACGCCCGGCTTCATCGTCAACCGCGTGGCCCGTCCGTACTATGCCGAAGCGCTGCGCCTGCTGCTGGAGCAGGCCGGCGACCCCGCCACCATCGACGCGGTGCTGCGCGACTGCGGGGCTTTTCGCATGGGCCCCTTCGAGCTGATGGACCTGATCGGCCACGATGTCAACTTCTCGGTGACGAACTCGGTCTACGACGCGTATTTCGGCGACCCGCGCTTCACCCCGTCGATCCTGCAGCAGGAACTGGTCAACGCCGGTTTCCTGGGCCGCAAGAGCGGCCGCGGCTTCTACCGCTACGGCGAAGGCGTCGACAAGCCCGCGCCGCAGCTGGAGGCGCCGCAGGCAAAGCCGCAATCGGTGTCGATCGTCGGTAACGAGTCGAGCGCCATCGCCGCGCTGGCGGCGCGCTTTTCCGCCGCCGGTATCGACTTGCAGCGCGAGGAAACCCTGGACGCCACGCCCGGTTTCGTGTGCCGGGGCGCCGCCGTGTACCTGACCGACGGCCGCAGCGCCACCGAACGCGCCGCCGAAGGCTGGCACGACGACACCATCGTCTACGACCTGCTGCTCGACGCCGCGGGCGCCACCCGCATCGCGTTGGCCAAGGCCGACCAGTGCAGCATGGAAGCGTACTACGCCGTCGTCGGCCTGTTCCAGGCAGCCGGCTTTGCCGTCACGCGCCTGGACGACGTGCCCGGCATGGCCGTGATGCGTACCGTCGCCATGCTGGCCAACGAAGCGGCCGATGCCGTCAACCAGGGCGTGTGCAATGCGCGCGCGGTCGACATCGCGATGCAGAAGGGCGTGAACTATCCGCGTGGTCCGCTGGCCTGGGCCGACAGCATCGGCCTGCAGCAGGTCGTCACCGTGTTGACCAACCTGGCGGCTACCTACGGCGAAGACCGCTATCGGGTGTCGCCGCTGCTGCGCCGCAAGCTCGCCGCGGGCGGGGAAGGAGCGCGCTTCCATGCATAGCGATCCCCAGGCGCTGGCCGAACTGGCCGGCAAGACCATGTTCGAGCGCGACCCGGCCAGCCAGGCGCTGGGCATGCTGCTGGACGAGATCCGCCCCGGCTATGCGCGCATGTCGATGCGCGTGCGCGGCGACATGCTCAACGGGCACGCGACCTGCCATGGCGGCTACATCTTCATGCTGGCCGACAGCGCCTTTGCCTTCGCCTGCAACTCGCACAACTTCAATACCGTCGGCGCCGGCTGCACCATCGATTACCTGGCGCCCGGCCGCGAGGGCGACCTGCTGGTGGCGGAGGCGGTGGAGCAGGCCTTGCAGGGCAAGACCGGCGTCTACGACATCAGGGTGACCAACCAGGAAGGGCGGACGGTGGCGCTGTTCCGCGGGAAGTCGCACCGCGTCAGCGGCATGGTGGCAGAGCCCAGTTGATGGGCGGGTAGTAAAAAGGTTTTTTGCAAGACGACTAGGAGGTCGAGATGGTACAACGCACATTTTCTTCCACCCCGGCCCCCGGCGAACTGGAGCCGATCGAACGCGCCAGTCGCGACGAACTGCAGGCCCTGCAACTGGAGCGCCTGAAGTGGTCGCTCCATCACGCCTACGAGAACGTGCCGCACTACCGCGCCGCCTTCGATGCCGCCGGCGTGCACCCCGAAGACCTGAAGTCCCTGGGCGACCTGGCCAGGTTCCCGTTCACCGACAAGAAGACCCTGCGCGACAACTACCCGTTCGGCCTGTTCGCGGTGCCGCGCGAGCAGGTCGTGCGCATCCACGCGTCGAGCGGCACCACCGGCAAGGCCACCGTGGTCGGCTATACCCGGCGCGACATCGACACCTGGGCCGGCGTGGTGGCGCGCTCGATCCGCGCGGCCGGCGGCCGTCCCGGCGACATGGTCCATATCTCCTACGGCTACGGCCTGTTCACCGGCGGCCTGGGCGCGCACTACGGCGCCGAGAAGCTCGGCTGCACCGTGATCCCGATGTCCGGCGGCCAGACCGAGAAGCAGGTCCAGCTGATCCAGGACTTCAAGCCCTCGATCATCATGGTCACGCCTTCGTACATGCTCAACATCGTCGAGGAGTTCGCGCGCCAGGGGATCGATCCGGCGCAATCCTCGCTGAAGGTCGGCATTTTCGGCGCCGAACCCTGGACCGACGCCATGCGCCGCGAGATCGAAGCGCGCGCCGGCATCGACGCGGTCGACATCTACGGCCTGTCGGAAGTGATGGGCCCGGGCGTGGCCAGCGAATGCATCGAGAGCAAGGACGGCCCGGTGATCTGGGAAGACCATTTCTACCCCGAGATCATCGACCCCGAGACCGGCGAAGTGCTGCCGGACGGCGCCGAGGGCGAGCTGGTGTTCACCTCGCTCAGCAAGGAAGCGCTGCCGATTTTCCGCTACCGCACGCGCGACCTCACGAAGCTCTTGCCGCCCACCTCGCGCTCGATGCGCCGCATGGGTCGCATCACGGGCCGCTCGGACGACATGCTGATCATCCGCGGCGTGAACGTGTTCCCGAGCCAGATCGAAGAAATCATCCTGAAGATGCCGGCGCTGGCGCCGCAATACCAGCTGCTGGTGGCGCGCGACGGCCACCTCGATACGCTGGAGGTGCTGGGCGAGCTGCGCGACTCTTCGCTGTCGAGCAGCGACGTCGAGGCGTTGTGCCGCGAACTCCAGCACTGCATCAAGACCTACGTGGGCGTGACCACCCGCGTCACCCTGAAGCCACCAGGCGGCATCGAACGCACGCTGACCGGCAAGGCCCGGCGCGTGGTCGACCAGCGCCCGAAGAATTGAATACGAATCCCGAGGAGACAACATGACTGACGCCTTCATCTGCGACGCCATCCGCACCCCCTTCGGCCGCTACGGCGGTTCGCTGTCGAGCGTACGCGCCGACGACCTGGGCGCGCTGCCGATCGCCGCGCTCATTGCCCGCAACAAGGACGTGGACTGGGAGGCGGTGGACGACCTGTTCTACGGCTGCGCCAACCAGGCCGGCGAAGACAACCGCAACGTCGGCCGCATGGCCGCGCTGCTGGCCGGCCTGCCGCCGGCGGTGCCGGCCAATACCATCAACCGCCTGTGCGGCTCCGGCATGGATGCCGTCGGCAGCGCCGCGCGCGCGATCAAGGCCGGCGAGGCGAACCTGATCATCGCCGGCGGCGTCGAAAGCATGACGCGCGCGCCTTTCGTCATGGGCAAGGCCGACAGCGCCTTCGCGCGCGCGGCCAAGATCGAAGACACCACGCTCGGCTGGCGCTTCGTCAACCCGCTCATGAAGGCGAAGTACGGCATCGATTCGATGCCGGAGACGGCCGAGAACGTGGCGGTCGAATTCAACATCAACCGCGCCGACCAGGATGCGTTTGCGCTGCGCAGCCAGCAGCGCTGGGCCCGTGCTCATGAAGAAGGCTTCTTCAAGGACGAGATCGTGCCGGTCACGCTCCACTCAAAGAAGGGTGAGTCGCGCGTGTTCGACACCGACGAGCAGCCGCGTCCCGACACCAGCATCGACGCGCTGGCGAAACTGAAGGGCGTGGTGATGCCCGACGGGACCGTCAGCGCCGGCAACGCTTCCAGCCTGAACGACGGCGCCTGCGCGCTGCTGCTGGCGTCCGAGACGACCGCCGTACGCAACGGCCTGACCCCGCGCGCGCGCGTGATCGGCATGGCCACCGCCGGCCTGGCGCCGCGCATCATGGGCTTCGGCCCATCGCCGGCCGTCAAGAAGCTGCTGGCGCAGACCGGCCTGCGTCTCGACCAGATGGACGTGATCGAACTGAACGAAGCCTTCGCTGCCCAGGGCCTGGCCGTCATGCGCGATCTCGGACTGCCGGACGACGCGCCCCATGTGAACCCGAACGGCGGCGCCATCGCCCTCGGCCACCCGCTGGGCGCATCCGGTGCGCGCCTGGTGACGACCGCCGTCAACCAGCTGCACCGCACTGGCGGCCGCTACGCGCTGTGCACCATGTGCATCGGCGTCGGCCAGGGCATCGCCCTGATCGTCGAGCGGGTGTAAGCATGGTCAAGGTGTACGAAATCAACGGCGTGCGGCCGGTGGTGCATCCGACCGCCTACGTGCACCCGTCGGCGGTGCTGATCGGCGACGTGATCGTCGGCCCGCGCTGCTACATCGGCCCGCTGGCCTCGCTGCGCGGCGACTTCGGGCGCCTGATCCTGGAAGAGGGATCCAATCTGCAGGACACCTGCGTGATGCACGGCTTTCCCGGCGAGGACACCGTGGTCGAAGTCGACGGCCACATCGGCCATGGCGCGGTGCTGCACGGCTGCCGCATCAAGCGCAATGCCATGGTGGGCATGAATGCGGTGGTGATGGACAAGGCGGTCGTGGGCGAGGAATCGATCGTGGCCGCCATGAGCTTCGTGAAGGCGGGGATGGTGATCCCGCCGCGCAGCATGGTGATGGGGACGCCGGCCAGGGTGATGCGCGAGCTGACTGACGAGGATGTGCGGTGGAAGAGTTTCGGGACGCGCCAGTATCACGAGCTGAACGTGCGCTCGCTGGAGACGATGCGGGAAGTCGAGGCGCTTTCAGAGGTCGAACCGGGGCGCAAAGGCCTCGAGTTCGATCCCGAGGGCAGGCATAAGCCGAGAGTGTGATTGCACCCCTAGCGCGTCGTTCCCGCGAAGGCGGGAACCCAATTTTGTGTACGAACCGATAGCGCTTCGCGGATGCGGCAACGGTACGCAACGAACTTGGAGTGAACAATGCCAGCGGCATTGTTCACGCTTTCGCCGGAATGACGGTCTTTAGACTAGTGGTGAATGTAAGAGACAACTGAACGGAGACTAACAACATGGGCAACATCGCAACCCTGCAAAGCCTGATCGCCGGCCGCTGGCACGGCAATGAGGCGGCTACCGCGCTGCACAGCGCGCTGAACAACGAACTGATCTTCCACACCCACGCCGAGAAGATCGACTTCGACGAAGCCGTCACCTACGCCCGCAAGACCGGCGTCCCGGCCCTGATGCAGCTCGACTTCCAGAAGCGCGCCCAGCGCCTGAAAGCCCTGGCCCTGTACATGATGGAGCGCAAGGAAGAGCTGTACGAGATCTCGCACCTGACCGGCGCCACCCGCCCGGACAGCTGGGTCGACGTCGAAGGCGGCATCGGCACCCTGTTCGCCTACGCCAGCATGGGTTCGCGCGAGCTGCCCTCGTCGAACGTGCTGCACGAAGGCCCGGCAATGGCGCTGGGCAAGCGCGGCGGCTTCGCCGGCACCCACATCCTGGTGCCGAAGGGCGGCCTGGCGGTGCACATCAACGCCTTTAACTTCCCGATCTGGGGCATGCTGGAAAAATTCGCGCCCAGCTTCCTGGCCGCGATGCCCTGCATCGTCAAGCCGGCCACCGCGACCAGCTACCTGACCCACGCCACCGTCAAGATGATGATGGATTCCGGATTGCTGCCGGAAGGCGCGCTGCAGCTCGTGATCGGCTCGACCGGCGACCTGCTCGACCGCCTGGGAGGTTTCGACGCCGTCACCTTCACCGGCTCGGCCGACACCGCCGCCAAGCTGAAGGCCAACCAGAACCTGATCCGCGAAGCGGTGCCGTTCACCGCCGAAGCCGACTCGCTGAACTGCGCCATCCTGGCCCCGGACGTCAGCCCCGACGATCCGGAATTCGACCTGTTCGTGAAGGAAGTCGCGCGCGAGATGACCGGCAAGGCCGGCCAGAAGTGCACGGCGATCCGCCGCGTGATCGTGCCGGAGCAGCATGCCGAGCTAGTGGGCGCGCGCCTGCGCGAGCGCCTGGCCAGGATCACCGTCGGCAACCCGAAGGTCGAAGGCGTGCGCATGGGCGCGCTGGCCTCGATGGACCAGCACCGCGACGTCTCCGAGCGGGTCGAGATGCTCGCGCGCGGCAACGAAGTCCTGTTCAGCGCGCGCGACGGTTTCAACCCGGTAGGCGATGGCTGCGCGAATGGCGCGTTCTTCGCGCCGACCCTGCTCCTGTGCCGCAACGCGTTGAATAACGATGCCGTGCACGACATCGAAGCCTTCGGCCCGGTGAGCACGGTGATGACCTACCGCGACATCGACGAAGCCCTGCACCTGGCCGCGCGCGGCAAGGGCAGCCTGGTGACGACGCTGGTCACCAGGGACCCGGCCATCGCCGCCCACGCGGTGCCGATCGCCGCCGCCTCGCACGGCCGCGTGCACATCCTCGAGCGCGAAGCGGCGGTGGACTCGACCGGCCACGGCTCGCCGCTGCCGCAACTGAAGCATGGCGGCCCGGGCCGCGCCGGCGGCGGCGAAGAACTGGGCGGCATCCGCGCCGTCAAGCACTTCCTGCAGCGCGCCGCAGTGCAGGGCTCCCCGACCATGCTGACCGCCGTCACCGGCGAATACGTGCGCGGCGGCGCGGTCAAGGAATCGGAACTTCACCCATTCCGCCGCTGGTTCGAAGACCTGGAAGTGGGCCACTCGCTGCTGACCCACCGCCGCACCGTGAGCGAAGCCGACATCGTCAACTTCGGCGGCGTCTCGGGCGACTACTTCTACATGCACTTCGACGAGATCGCGGCCAAGGACACCCAGTTCGGCAAGCGCATCGCCCACGGCTACTTCGTGCTGTCGGCGGCCGCCGGCCTGTTCGTGTCGCCGGCGCCCGGTCCGGTGCTGGCCAACTACGGCCTCGACAACCTGCGTTTCGTGGCGCCGGTGGCGATCGGCGACACCATCCGCGCACGCCTGACCTGCAAGCGCAAGGTCGACCGCAACCGCACGGACGAGCAGGGCCGCGGCCAGGGCGTGGTGGCATGGGATGTCCAGGTGACGAATCAACACGACGAACTCGTGGCGAGTTACGATATCCTGACGCTGGTGCAGAAGCGCGCGCAACCTGGCAATTAGCAGCGACGGAAACGGCATCGCCGTCTCCGCTATCTACTTGGAGACTAACGCATGTCGAGACTGGACCTGAGCAGCATCCCCGTGGTGGGTGGCACCCGCTACCCCGAGCAGTTCGCCGAGCTGGTGGACGGACGCACCAAGCAGGCCCTCGGCGACGCCGGCGGCCTGACCCAGTTCGGCGTCAACCTTGTCGAACTACAGCCGGGGGCGGCGTCGTCGCAGCGCCACTGGCACTCGCACGAGGACGAATTCGTGATGGTGGTGTCGGGCGAGCTGGTGCTGGTCGCCGACGGAGGAGAGACGCTCATGCGCGCAGGCGACTGCGCGGCCTTCCCGGGAGGAAAGCCGAACGGGCATCACTTGATCAACCGCAGCTGGGGGCCGGGCGTGTTCCTGTGCGTCGGGTCGCGCATCAAGGAAGATACGGCGACTTATCCCGACATCGACCTGCACTACGACGGCGCGACCGGGACCTACTCGCACAAGGACGGCACACCGTATCCGCCGCGCGGTTGACTTAATTCAACTTGCGCGCGTAGCGGTTGCGGATGTGCTGGCTCACGAAGGTCGACAATCCGCGGCCTTCGCGCGCCAGTTCCTGCATCTTGGCAATGTTCTCGGGGCCGGCGCTGCGCTCGGTATAGAGATAACGGTCGCCACCGGTGAACTGGATGGTGATCGAGTCGCTGTCGATGTCATAGGCGACGACGCCGGATTCGCCGCTCATGTTGCGATAGCGGTGCATGCGCACCTCCATGGGTTAGGTCGATGCTTCCTATATGGGATGCGCGTCCGCTGACGCAAGCGTCACACCTTCAGTGGCCAATCCTGCGCTGCACTTTTAACAGACCACTTTCTGTACGAACGGCAACGAGGTCCGCATAGTCCGGGATCGGAGCCGAACGCGTCTCCACCGGATGCGTGTGGGTGGCCGTGACCACCACGCTGTCCATGCCCGCCGCTTCCGCTGCCGCCAGGCCGATCGGCGTGTCTTCGAACACCAGGCAATCCTGGGGAGAAACGCCCAGCTTCTGCGCGCCCAGCAGGAAAGGATCCGGGTTCGGCTTGCCGCGCTTGACGTCGTCGGCCGACACCAGCAACGGCGGTAGCGGCAGCCCGGCAGCAGCGATGCGCGCCGTCGCCAGCGCACGCGAGGCCGAGGTCACGATAGCCCAGCGCTCGTGGGACAGGCTGGCCAGGAAGCGTCCCACTCCCGCGATTTCCTCGATATCGCCGACATCCTCGATTTCCGCCAGGGCGATGCCCAGCGCTTCGGCGACCGGATCGACGCCGGGCAAGCCCAGGTTGCGGATGGTGTCTTCGGTACGCTTGCCGTGGATGGTCGGGACGAAACTGACCGGGTCGAGTCCGTGCCTGATCGCCCAGGCGGTCCAGACCCGCTCGGCGGATTTGATCGAGGTCAGGATGGTGCCGTCCATATCGAACAGGAAGGCGGCATACTCGCGCAAAGGCAGGACGCGTGGATTGGTCGGTGTCACGGCAACATTCTCGTTGTGGGATGGGGGACCGTGCAGCATAGCGCAGTCCGCGTAACGGTTTCGCCCGCCAGCCCCGAATGTCCGTGCCGACGAGGAAACACGGTCAGTGCTTCCAGAATTCTATGCATGGTGCATGCGACATGCCTAAAATATTGCACACAGGAACCTTAAATTGCCGTAGAGTAACTACTGTGTGCTTTTTTTTAAGAATCAAATGCTTGCCCTGCTCGGTCGAACGATCATCTTCCTCTTTGCGCTCCAACTGGGCGCGCGCTTGGTGCACGCTGGGGAAAGTATCGATGCACCGAAGAGCCAAGCGGTAGCGACTGCAAGTGCCCAGGTTATCGCCCTCTGTAATGTATCAATGCGGCCCACGCCGGGCTGTCCCACCTCATCCCCAACGTTCACACGCTTGTCGGGCTCCGTTTCGCTGACCGAAGCTAAGGCGCTCGCCGCACATCGTACTGTCATACTCAACTATGAATAGTCCGCACATGGAGCAGGTAGCCAGCGCCGCAGGGAAATTCCGCTCCTGACCGAATGTAGCCGTTGGAAAGCCTGGGGTGGACGGCTTCGCGGTCCGCGCGTTCACATCCGCTTTGAAACGATACCTGTTCTTGCGTGAGTCGAACGCGTGGTCGGCCGCGTGCGCGCCGGTCCACTGGACTGGAGCACGCCTGCAAGATCACCCAGCTAACTGCTTGCGCACCCGCTCGATCGCCTTGCGCACCTGATTCGGCGCCGTGCCGCCCACGTGATCGCGCGCCGCCACCGACCCTTCCAGGGTCAGCACCGCAAACACGTCGTCTTCGATCAGCGGCGAGAACTCGCGCAATTGGTCCAGCGACATCTCGGACAGGTCGCAGCGGGCCAGATCGCAGGCCCGCACCGCATGCGCCACCGCCTCGTGCGCATCGCGGAAGGGCAGGCCCTTCTTGACCAGGTAGTCGGCCAGGTCGGTCGCGGTGGCGTAACCCTGCAGCGCCGCGGCGCGCATGTTTTCGGCCTTGACCGTGATGCCGCCCGCCATGTCGGCGAAGATGCGCAAGGTATCCGTGACGGTGTCGATGGTGTCGAACAGCGGCTCCTTGTCTTCCTGGTTGTCCTTGTTGTAGGCCAGCGGCTGGCCCTTCATCAGGGTGAGCAAACCGTTGAGGTGGCCATAGACGCGGCCGGTCTTGCCGCGTGCCAGTTCCGGCACGTCCGGGTTCTTCTTCTGCGGCATGATCGACGAGCCGGTGCAGAAGCGGTCGGCAATGTCGATGAAGCCGATGCGCGGGCTCATCCACATGACCAGCTCTTCCGAGAAGCGCGAGACGTGCATCATGATCAGCGAGGCGGCGGCCGTGAACTCGATCGCGAAATCGCGGTCCGATACGGCATCCAGCGAGTTGTGGCACACGTCCTCGAAGCCCAGGGTGTGGGCCACGCGCAGGCGGTCGATCGGGAAGGTGGTGCCGGCCAGGGCCGCGGCGCCCAGCGGCAGGCGGTTCACGCGGCGGCGCGCATCCTGCATGCGCTCGGCGTCGCGTCCGAACATCTCGACATAAGCCAGCATGTGGTGGCCGAAGGTGATCGGCTGCGCCACCTGCAGGTGGGTAAAGCCCGGCAGGATGGTGTCCGCATGGCGCTCGGCCAGGTCCGTCAGGGCGCCGCGCAGGCTGGCCAGCAGGCCGAGGATGTCGTCGATCGCGGAACGCACGTACAGGCGGATGTCGGTCGCCACCTGGTCGTTCCTGGAGCGTCCGGTATGCAGGCGCTTTCCGGCGTCGCCCACCAGTTCGGTCAGGCGCTTTTCGATGTTCAGGTGCACGTCTTCGAGGTCGAGCAGCCATTCGAAGCTGCCGGCCTCGATTTCGCTCTTGATCTGCGCCATGCCGCGCTCGATGTCCGCGCGGTCCTGCGCGCTGATGATGCCTTGCGCCGCCAGCATCTCGGCATGGGCGAGCGAGCCCTGGATATCGAACGGCGCCAGGCGCTTGTCGAAGAACACGGAGGCGGTATAGCGCTTGACGAGGTCGGAGACGGGTTCGGTAAAGCGCGCGGACCAGGCTTCGGCCTTCTTGGAGAATTGATCGGTCATGGTGGGATCCCTCATAGGTATCCCACGATTATAACTGGCCCGCCCAAGGCTGGTTTCGCCTCACCCATGGTGGGTGACAAGCGCGCCGAAATGCGTGATGATGTGGCCACATATTCGACACATCACAACAATAGGGGAGACGCATGCAAAGATTGGCACAACTCGGCCTGGCACTGGCCATCGCGGCAACGGCCCTACCTTCGGTCATGGCGCAGCAGCCGGCGCCAGGCGCGCCGGGCGGCCAGGTCACGCCCACCGCCATCGCCCCGCCGCCGCCCAAGGCCGCGCCCGGCCTGCCCGCCGCGCGTCCGGGCGACGTCGTCTCGGTCGATGCCATCGTCGCCGCGCTCTACGACGTGATTTCGGGACCTGCCGGCGCGCCGCGCGACTGGGACCGCATGCGTTCGCTGTTCGCCCCCGAGGGCCGCATGGGCGCGATGGTCGGCCAGCCGGACGGCAGCTATGTCTTGCGCGCCATGACGCCGGAAGACTACATCTCCCGCAATACGAAAGCCTTCGCCACCATGGGCTTCTTCGAGAGCGAGAAGGCGCGGACGGTCGAGACCTTCGGCCAGATCGCCCACGTGTTCAGCACCTACGAGGCGCGCCATGCGAAGGATGACGCCAAACCGTTTATTCGTGGCATCAACAGCATCCAGCTCATCCACGACGGCAAGCGCTGGTACGTGCTGAGCCTGATCTGGCGCGCCGAAGACGCGAAGCTGCAACTGCCGGAGCGCTACCTCCATAACGGCTGAGCTGCAGCCTGGCGGTCCGGCTGAACCCGGTTCAATTGAATGTTGTGCATGATACGAACGGCGCTAGAATTAACTTTTAAGCCAGATTCACAGCTTCCAATGATTACCAACGATTCAAGTTTCCAGGTCAGTACCGACCAGTCGCGGCTGGACATCCCGATGATCTATCGCTTCCTGAGCGAGCAGTCCACCTGGGCGATCGGCATTTCCCGGCCGGTGGTCGAGCGCGCCATCGAGAATTCGCTGTGTTTCGGCGGCTACCTCGACGGGCGCCAGATCGCCTTCGCGCGCGTGATCACCGACTTCGCCACCTTCGCCAACCTGGTCGACGTGTTCGTGGTGCCGGAGTACCGCGGGCACGGCTACGGCAAGCAGCTGATCGGGGTGGTGCTGCGCCACCCCAGCCTGCAGAAACTGCGCCGTTTCACCCTCAACACGAGCGATGCGCACGGCCTGTACGAGCGCTTCGGCTTCACCACGCCCCAGCGTCCGGAGACGCTGATGGAGCGCTACTTTCCGAACATTTATTTGTCCTGAGCATACTCAACACGGCGACGCGCTTCTGGAATCAGGCTTACGATTAGTCGTCCTCCAGAAGGAAGCCGTATGCTCCGGGTCGTCCTCCGCATCCTCGCTCGTACCTTGCTCGCCTGCGTGTTGTTGGCGAGCCATTCTGCTGGCAGCGCGGAGGCGCCGCGGCCCAAGGGCTCGCTCGTCATCATCGGCGGCGCCCTGCGCGGCGACAATGCCCTGGTCTGGGAGCGCATGGTCCAACTGGCGGGTGGCAAGGGCGCCCGCATCGCGGTCTTCGCTTCCGCCTCGGCCAGTCCCGAAAAAACCGGCAAGATCCTCGTCGAGCGCTTCAACCAGTACGGCGCCAGCGCCTTCTTCGTGCCGGTCGCCGTGCGCCTGTCCGGCATCGACTACCAGGCGGCCGCCGACGATCCGGCGCTGGCCGGCGCGGTGCGCTCGGCCGGCGGCGCCTTCTTCGCCGGCGGCGACCAGGGCCGCATCACGCGCGCGCTGCGGCGCGAGGACGGCAGCAACACCCGCATGCTCGACGCCCTGTGGGAGATGTACCGGCGCGGCGGCATGATCGCCGGCTCGAGCGCCGGCGCCGCCATCATGAGCAGCACCATGTTCGGCCACCCCAAGCCGGTGCTGGCCACCCTCAAGCTCGGGCTCGACGACGGCAAGGAGATCGCGCCCGGCCTCGGCTTCATCGGCGACGACGTCTTCATCGACCAGCACCTGCTGGTACGCGGACGCTTCGCGCGCATGGTGCCGGCCATGCTCAAGAAGGGCTACAAGCTGGGCCTCGGGATCGACGAGAACACGGCCATGGTGGTGGGCCCGAACCGCGAGGTGGAGGTGATCGGCTACCGCGGCGCGCTGCTGGTCGACCTGTCGAAGGCGCGCCAGGACGGCCCGCAGGGAGGGCCGCTGAGCGTCAACAACGTGCGCCTGAGCTACCTGGACAACGGCGACCGCTTCAACCTGGCCACCCAGACCTTCACCCCCGCGCCCGACCGCGCCGACAACCGGGTCGATCCGGCCCGGCCCTACTACCGCGAACCGCTGTTCTCGGCCGACATCCTCGGCAACAGCACGGTGGTCGACCTGATGGCCAAGCTGATCGACAGCGACCAGCCGGAAGCCATCGGCCTGTCGCTCGACAGCCCCAACGGCGTCCAGCCCGACCTCGGCTTCGAATTCAAGCTGACCCGCACGGGCGACAGCGTGGGCTACCAGTCGTTCCTGACCGAGCAGTACTCGGTCTACAACATGCGCCTGGACATCCGGCCGATCGTGGTGCAGCGGCCGCTGTACCAGTACCGGCAGGCGGAGGCGCAAACGCCCGGCGCGGCGGCGGCCGTCGGCCGGGTCGATGCCGCCAGGTGAGGCCGGCCCGGCATTACAATGGATGATCTTGTCGCATGAGGACCATCCATGATCTCCTTCGCTTCCCGCCTGTTTGCCGCCGCGCTGGCGCTGGCCGCCGGCATCGTCCACGCCGCCCAGCCGGCCACCGTCCGCGTCGACTACGCCCACAGCGGCAATGCGCTATCCGACCAGTACGCCCTCGAGCGCGTCGTGATCGAGCCGCTGTCCTGGCCCGGCAACCCGGCGCGTAACCTCGACAACACCGACCGCGGCCAGAACCGGGTGGAAGTCGTGGACGCCAAGACCGGCGACCTGCTGTACTCGCGCGGCTTCTCGACCATCTTCGGCGAGTGGCGCACCACCGACGAAGCGGGCAAGATCAGCCGCAGCTTCCAGGAATCGGTGCGCTTTCCCAAGCCCGACCGCCCGGTGCGCGTGCGGGTGCTCAAGCGCGACGAACGCAATCAGTTCTCGGTGGCCTGGAGCGTCGAAGTCGACTCCGACGCCCAGGACGTGGTGAAGCAGCAGCCGCCGGCACCGGCCAAACCGATTCCGATCCACGTGAGCGGCCCGTCGCCCGACAAGGTCGACTTGCTGGTGCTGGGCGACGGCTACACCGCCGCCGAGATGAAGAAGTTCGAGCTTGATGCGCGCCGCCTGACCGAGCACCTGTTTTCGGTGTCCCCTTTTCGCGAGCGCGCCAAGGACTTCAACGTGTGGGCGCTGGCGGTGCCGACCGGCGAATCGGGCGTGAGCCGTCCCTCGACCGGCGTGCACCATGCCTCCACGCTGGGTACGCGCTACGACATCTTCGGCAGCGAGCGCTACGTGCTCACCCTGGACAACCGCGCGCTGCGCGACATCGCCCAGCACGCGCCCTACGAGTTCATCGAGATCCTGGTGAACAACGAGACCTATGGCGGCGGCGGCATTTTCGGCCAGTTCAGCACCGCGGCCGCGGGCAACGCCTGGGCCAACTACCTGTTCGTGCACGAATTCGGCCACCACTTCGCGGGCCTGGCCGACGAGTACTACACCTCGCCGGTGGCCTACGCCCCCGCCAGCGCGCGCATGGAACCGTGGGAGCCGAACGTGACGGCGCTGCGCGACCCGGCCAACATCAAGTGGAAGCGCCACGTGCAGGCCGGCACGCCGCTGCCCACGCCCTGGCCGAAAGCGGAGTACGAAGAAGCCTCGCGCGCCTACCAGAAAAAGCGCGCGGCGCTGCGGGCCGCGAACCGTCCGGAGAGCGAGATGAATGCGCTGTTCCGCGAAGACCTGAAGGCGACCGAAGCGCTGTTCGCGGGCAAGCCCTACCGCCATGCCGTGGGCGCCTTCGAAGGCGCGAACTATGAGGCGAGCGGTTACTACCGGCCGACCATGCAATGCCTGATGTTCGACCGCAGCGAGGCTTTCTGCCCGGTGTGCCGGGACGGGATTACGGACATCATCGACCTGTATGCGGGGGCGGCTCGACAGTAAAGATTGCTTACAAAATGTCAAAGGTCTAAGTGGGCTGGCTAACAGACCCGGCGGGTGGGGAGTCCGTATTCTGGACTCACAGCAAGACAAAAACATAAGGCAGCAGAAATGTGCTGCATGACCACTCACCGGAAAGGAACCATCATGAACAAACTGATCGCCACCCTCGTCGCCGGCCTGTTCGCCACCGCCGCTCAAGCCCAGACCACCACGACTCCGGCCGCTACCAACGCCGTCGTGAAAGCGGAAGCCAAGGCCGAGAAGGAAGTCGTCAAGGCCGAAGCCAAGGAAGTCAAGAAAGCCGCCAAGGCCAACGAAAAAGTGAGCAAGGCGGCAGCCAAAGCCAACGAGAAGAAGGCCGAAGCGCATGCCGACGCCGTGAAGGCACACGCCGACGCGGTTGAAAAAGTCGCCAAGGCCGATCCGGAAGACCGCGCCAAGGCGGCAGCCAAGGCCGAGGAAAAGATCGCCGACGCGAACCTGAAGGCCGACAAGAAGATGATCAAGGCCGACGAGAAGCTGCTCAAGACCCAGGTCGATGCGGCGGCCGACAAGGCCACTGCGGCGGCCAAGACCGAGCAGGTGCGCGCGGAAGCTGCGGCCGATGTGCATAAGGCCGCTGCGAAGCACTAAGCATTGTTCGTTTTAATGAAAAACGCCGGCTTGCGAGGGCCGGCGTTTTTGTTTGCGTTCGTGGTGCGCTGCGAACTTGGATTCCGGCCTACGCCGGAATGACGTGCATGAGTTGTTACTTAAGTCGTTTGTACCTATAGCTCAAAGACCGTCGTTCCGGCGAAGGCCGGAACCCAAGTTTACTTGCGTACCGATAGCGCAATAAAAACGCCGGCATAAAGCCGGCGTTTATCAGTTACATCAACCCTGTTCAACCATCGGTCGAACGCATCGCCAGATCCAGCGCCTTCAGCTTCGCCGACAGCGGCTTGCCCTTGCGCGCCCGCTTGCCGAAGTGCGGCTCGAGACCCGATGCGAACAGCTCCACCGTGCGCGGCTTGGAGCCCGCCCAGGTGCCGATGACGTTGAGCCCCTTCTGGTTGATCGGCTGCACCGCTAGCATGGTTTCCTTTGGTTCCAGCTCCATCAGGATCACGCCGCGGCCGCCGTTGGTCAGCACCTTCATTTCGTCGATGCCGAACACCAGCACGCGGCCCTTCTCGGACAGGCAGGCGATCGCGCCGGCCGTGTCGCTCACCACGCGCGGCGGCAGCGGCGCCGCGCCCTCGTCGAGGGTGATGAAGGACTTGCCGCCCTTCAGCCGGCTGATCATGTCGCCGGCCTTGGCGATGAAGCCGAAGCCGTTCGAGGTCGACAGCAGCAGACGGGTGTCCGGATTGCCGGCGAAGTAGTGCAGGATGCGCACGCCGCCCGACAGGTCGACCAGGGTGGTGATCGGCACGCCGTCGCCGCGCGCGCCCGGCAGGGCGGCCACCGGCACCGAGAAGCTCTTGCCATTGCTGCCGATGCCGATCAGGGAGTCGATCGTGCGGCATTCAAAAGCCTGCAGCAGCGAGTCGCCGGCCTTGAAGGTGAACTGGGCCGGGTCATGGCCGATGCCGGTGCGCGCGCGTACCCAGCCCTTCTCGGACACGATCACCGTCACCGGCTCGTCGATGATCTTCTGCTCGGCCACCGCGCGTTCGGCTTCCTCGATCAGGGTGCGGCGCTCGTCGCCGTACTGCTTGGCGTCCTGCTCGATCTCGCGGATGATCAGGCGCTTCATCGAGGACGGGTTCTCGAGGATGTCCTCCAGCTTTTCCTTTTCGCCGCGCAGCTCGGCCAGCTCCTGCTGGATCTTGATCGCTTCCAGGCGCGCCAGCTGGCGCAGGCGGATCTCGAGGATGTCCTCGGCCTGGCGCTCCGACAGGCGGAAGCGCTCGATCAGGGCGGCCTTCGGCTCGTCCGAGTTGCGGATGATGGCGATGACTTCGTCGATGTTCAGCAGGACGGTCTCGCGGCCCTCCAGGATGTGGATGCGGTCGTTGACCTTGCCCAGCCTGAACTCGGTGCGGCGGCGCACGGTGACGAAGCGGAAGTCGATCCATTCCTGCAGGATCTCAAGCAGGCCCTTCTGGCGCGGACGGCCGTCGCCGCCGATCATCACCAGGTTCATCGGGCTGGAGGTCTCGAGCGAGGTATGCGCGAGCAGCATCCGCATGAACTCGTTCTGGTCCTGGTTCTTGGACTTCGGCTCGAACACGATGCGCACCGCGGCTTCGCGACCCGATTCGTCGCGCACGGTGTCGAGCGCGCCGAGGATGGTCTGCTTGAGCGCCAGCTGCTCGGGCAGCAGGGTCTTCTTGCCGGCCTTGATCTTCGGGTTGGTCAGTTCTTCGATCTCTTCCAGCACGCGCTGGGCCGAGGTACCCGGCGGGAGTTCGGTGACCACCGCCTGCCACTGGCCGCGCGCCAGCTCTTCGATCTTCCAGCGCGCGCGCACCTTGAGCGAGCCGCGGCCGGTCGCGTACATGTCGGCGATGTTCGAAGCCGGAGTGATGATCTGGCCGCCGCCCGGGAAGTCCGGGCCGGTGATCAGGGTCATCAGCTCGGCATGGGTCATCTTCGGGTTGCGGATCAGGCTGACGGCGGCGGTCGCCACTTCGCGCAGGTTGTGCGAGGGGATCTCGGTGGCCATGCCGACCGCGATGCCGGAGGCGCCGTTGAGCAGCACCATCGGCAGGCGCGCCGGCAGCTGGCGCGGCTCGGTGGTGGAGCCGTCGTAGTTCGGCTGGAAGTCCACCGTGCCCATGTCGAGTTCGTCGAGCAGCAGGCGCGACACCGGCGTCAGGCGCGCTTCCGTGTAGCGCATCGCCGCCGCGCCGTCGCCGTCGCGCGAGCCGAAATTGCCCTGGCCGTCGATCAGCGGGTAGCGCAGCGAGAAGTCCTGGGCCATGCGCACCAGCGCGTCGTACACCGACTGGTCGCCGTGCGGGTGCAGTTTACCCAGCACGTCGCCGACCACGGTGGCGGACTTGCGCGGCTTGGCGGTGTGGCCCAGGCCCAGTTCGTGCATCGAGAACAGGATGCGGCGCTGGACCGGCTTCTGGCCGTCCGACACGTCCGGCAGCGCGCGGCCCTTGACCACCGAGACGGCGTAGTCGAGGTAGGCGCGCTCGGCGAAGGTGGAGAGGGTGAGCGTTTCGACGTCGTCGGACGGCTCGTGTTGTTGTTCGAAGAGGCTTGCTTGCGTCGTCATGATTGTTTGTTCGTTTCTTGGGCGGGCTAGTGGCTGATCAAGCAAAATTGGGCTCCCGCCTGCGCGGGAGCGACGGGTTTAAAGCCGCTGGCCTCAAGACCGTCATGCGCGCCACTGGCGCCCATGACTTCCCGCGCAGGCGGGAATCCAGGTTTGTTCGCGTTACACCAGCTTTATCTCGATTAGATATCCGCCTCAGTTTCATTCCCATGCTCTTCCAGCCACGCCCTGCGCGCAGCCGCTTCGCCTTTGCCCATCAGCATGTTGAAGCGCGAGGCCGATTCGGCCAGGTTGTACTCGCCGAAGGCGACCGGCAGCAGGCGGCGGGTGTCCGGGTTCATGGTGGTTTCCCACAGCTGTTCCGCGTTCATCTCGCCCAGGCCCTTGAAGCGCGAGATGCTCCATACGCCTTCCTTCAGGCCTTCTTTCTTGAGCTTGTCCTCGATCGCCAGCAGTTCGCCGTCGTCCAGCGCGTAGAGCTTTTGCAGCGGCTTCTTGCCGCGCGCCGGCACGTCCACGCGGTACAGCGGCGGACGCGCCACGCAGATGTGGCCGCTCCGGAACAGAGCAGGGAAGTGCTTGAAGAACAGGGTCAGCAGCAGGACCTGGATGTGCGAGCCGTCCACGTCGGCATCGGACAGGATGCAGATCTTCCCGTAGCGCAGGCCGGTCAGGTCGGGATTGTCGTCGACGCCGTGCGGGTCGACCCCGATCGCCACCGCGATGTCGTGGATTTCGTTGTTCGCGAACAGGCGGTCGCGCTCGGTCTCCCAGGAGTTCAGCACCTTGCCGCGCAGCGGCAGGATGGCCTGGAATTCCTTGTCGCGGCCCATCTTGGCCGAACCGCCCGCCGAGTCGCCCTCGACCAGGAACAGTTCGTTACGGGTGATGTCGGTCGATTCGCAGTCGGTGAGCTTGCCCGGCAGCACGGCCACGCCGGACGATTTCTTTTTCTCGACCTTCTGCAGCGAGCGCAGGCGCGATTGCGCCTGCTTGATGACCAGTTCCGCCAGCTTCTTGCCGTATTCGACGTGCTGGTTCAGCCACAACTCGAGCGGCGGCTTGGTGAAGGTCGACACCAGCTTGACCGCGTCGCGCGAGTTCAGGCGTTCCTTGGTCTGGCCCTGGAACTGCGGGTCCAGCACTTTCGCCGACAGCACGAAGGAGACGCGCGCGAACACGTCTTCCGGCAGCAGCTTCACGCCTTTGGGCAGCAGCGAGTGCATCTCGACGAAACCCTTGACCGCGCCGAACAGGCCGTCGCGCAGGCCCGATTCATGGGTGCCGCCGCTGACGGTCGGGATCAGGTTGACGTAGGACTCGCGCACCACGGAACCTTCCTCGGTCCAGGCCACCACCCAGGCCGCGCCTTCGCCCTCGGCGAAGCCTTCGTCGCCCGCGGCTGCGTATTGCGCGCCTTCGAACAGCGGAATCACGGTCTGGCCGCCCGAGGTCTGGGCCAGGGCTTCGGTCAGGTAGCCGCGCAGGCCTTCGTCGTAGCGCCAGGTCTGGACGTCGCCGGTCTTGGCATTGGTCAGCGTGACGGTCACGCCCGGCAGCAGCACGGCCTTGGAGCGCAGCAGGCGCTGCATGTCGCCCAGCGGGATAACCGGCGAATCGAAATACTTCGGATCGGGACGGGCGGTGACGCGGGTGCCGTTCTTCTTGCCGCCACGCTCGGCGGGACGGGACGTCAGCGGCTCGACCAGGTCGCCGTTCTCGAAGGCGAGGTCATGGACGCCATTGCCGTTCTCGTCCTTGCGCCAGACGGTGATTTCCAGGCGCGTGGAGAGGGCATTGGTCACCGAGACGCCGACGCCGTGCAGGCCGCCCGAGAAGGCGTAGGCGCCGCCCGAACCCTTGTCGAACTTCCCCCCGGCGTGCAGGCGGGTGAACACGATCTCGACGGTCGGCACGTTTTCTTCCGGGTGCAGTCCAACCGGAATGCCGCGGCCGTCGTCTTCGACCGTGACCGAGCCGTCCGTGTTCAGGGTGACGGCGATGTTCTTGCAGTGTCCGCCCAGCGCCTCGTCGGAGGCGTTGTCGATCACTTCCTGGATGATGTGCAGCGGATTTTCGGTCCGGGTATACATGCCCGGACGCTGTTTCACGGGTTCGAGTCCCTTGAGGACGCGGATGGATGATTCGCTGTAATCGGATGCGGGTTTCTTGGAAGCCATGCTGATATTCGTAAATTTAATGCTTGCGCATTCTATCTTGTCGGGCGGAAAACTTTGACCTTTTTAAACGCTACACGCCTTGTCAAACGCGCTTGTTTGTCCGCACCATTGTGCTAGATTAAAACGATGTGGCTCCGGAGAAGCCAGGAAAGGCTGGAAAAGCGATGCCCGCACCCAGATACCCGTTCACCGTCCGCCTCGTCGGGTTCGCGCCGGCGGAGTGCGCCCGGCTGGAAGCCCTGCTGGCGCATGCCCCGCTGCCGGGGCCGTCGTATTTTTGCCTCCACGACGACAGTTTGCAAGAACCCGACCTGTACATTGCCGACGGCGCCAACCCGTCCGCGCTGGCACGGCTGAGCTGCCTGCCGCCCGGCGCCCTGCAACCGATCCTGCTGATCGGCGGCGACGGCGCCAGCAGCCGCCGCACCCTGCCGCGCCCGCTCGACCCTGCCAGCCTGTACGAGGCCCTGGCCGAACTGCTCGATATCCGGGTGCAGGCACTGGCCGACCTGGCGGCGCGCGGCGCGCGCAGCCTGCCGGAACGGCGCCGAAGGCCGCGGCTGGCGCCCGATACCGAGGCGCCGGACTATTACATCCGCCTGCGCCAGGGGCCGCCCGAAGGCGCCGTGCTCATCATCGACAAGGGCGGCGCCTTTCGCGACCACGTGGCGCGGGTAGTCGGCAAGACCCTCGACCAGAGGTCCGGCAATACCGATGCACACATTCACCTGGGCCTGCCCGGCCGCTACCTCGGCTGCGAGCGCCGCGCCAGCAACCGGCCGCTCACCGAGCGCCCGGTCGAATGGACCGACAGCTGCCGCGCCGCCGTCCGCCTGTGCGACGAAACACCCGTTTCGCTCGTCATGATCAACACCTGCGCGCCCGGCATCGAACCGTACAGCCTGAGCAGCGCCATCAAGTCGCAGGGCGGGGCAGGACGGACCGCCGTGCTGTTCCTGGTCGGGCAATCGTTCAAGTACGACAGCCTGCGTGCCCGCGAAGCCGGCGTGCGCGGCCTGCTCGACAAGCCCGTGGCCGACCGCCATATCGTGGCAACTTTCCAGAAGCTGCTGGCCCTCCCTACCTGAAACTACTGTAATTGCATACAGTATTCCCTAAAATCGGCTTCGCTGCAAGGCGCGGTGTTGCACGGATGATCGGACGCGGAACGATGGGATTTTTGTAACAAGTCCGAATCGTGCGCGACCGCAGCGGGGCTATGATTGCTACTCATGGCTGAAGACGAACAACAAGTTCCCGAGCAAGCGCCCGGCCCGCCGGTTGACAAGCGCTCCGAGACGCCGGTGCGGGTGCCCGACCGGCGCGCGACGCACGGCCCATCCACGCATGGCCACGCCCGCTACCAGCGCGACGGCGACACCCCGCTGGCGCTGGCCGGGCGGGTACTAAGCTCGCGCTGGCGCGCCCTGCGCGAGCGCTTCAACCGCGACTTCATGAACCGCACGCTGCACATCGGCGTGTCGGCCCGTATCTTTCATCCCGAACCGGGGGCGCGCGGCCTGCTCAGCAAGAACCTGCAATACCTCGAAGAGTCGATCGCCCAGTGGGTGATGTCGCGCGACGTGCTGGTGTTCATGATCCCGACCGTGAACACCAACGGGCTGCTCCACCCCAGCAACATCACCTTGCGCCACTACGCGCGCCACCTCGACGGATTGGTGCTGCAGGGCGGGGCCGACGTCGCGCCCCAGACGTATTCCGAAGTCCCGACCCGCCCGGAATGGAGCGGCGACCGCGCGCGCGACGTCTACGAGCTCGAGCTGCTGCACGAATTCGTCGACGCCGGCAAGCCGGTGCTGGGCGTGTGCCGCGGCTGCCAGCTGATCAACGTCGCTTTTGGGGGCACCCTGTACCAGGACGTCGTCACCAATGTGCCCGACGCGCTGGCCCACGTGCAGGACATTTATGACGCCCACCGCCACCCGATCCGCTTTCCGCCGGGTTCGTCGCTGGGCAAGATGTTCGGCCATCTCCAGCAGCCGATCGTGAACTCGATCCACCACCAGGCGGTAAAGGAACTGGGGCGCGACATCCGGGTCGAGGCGTATTCCGAACCGGACGGCATCGTCGAAGCGATCCGCTACGAGCGCGCCGACTTCGTCATGGGCCTGCAGTGGCACCCCGAATTCCACCGCGCCGGCGGCACCGAGCTGCTCGACTGCACCCCGGTGCTCGACGAATTCCTGCGGGCGGCGCGCGAGACCCGTCTCTGAATGCAGGGCAAAGCCACCAACCGATAACTTGGGCACCGGCCTTCGCCGGTGCGACGGTCTTGTGGGGAGCGTTCTTTTTTGCAGTTAACTGGTGCGCATAGAAATTGGGTTCCCGCCCGCGCGGGAACGACGTTCTGAAGCTAACTCAGCCAGTCTCGCAACGCTTTCTCACCTGCCGCACTGAACGCCATCACCCTGGACTCCGGCACCCGCTTCGCCCACCCCAGCTCCTCGAACCGCCCCAGCAACACCGCCCCCAGCGTCCCCGCCAGGTGATGCCGGCGCTCGCTCCAGTCCAGGCAAGTCCTGCAAAACGGCCGCTTGCTGCCCGGCGCCGCCTGCGCCGCGATGCCCAGTGCCGCCACCAGTTCGGCGCCCTGGGCCGTCAGCCCGATCCCGCCCGGCCCCGCGGCAAAGGCCCGGCGCTGCGCCATCCGGTCATACATCAGCACGCCCAGTTCGCCGGCCAGGTGGTCGTAGCAGACCCGCGCCTTGCGCAGGGCCGGTTCGCGCGGGCCGGTGCGGGTACGGCTGGCGGTGCTGGAGGCAAGGCCCATCAGCGCTTCCAGCATCTGCGCCACCTCGGCATCCGCGATGCGGAAGTAGCGGTGGCGCCCCTGCGGTTCGACCGCCAGCAGGCCGGCGTCGACCAGTTGCGCCAGGTGGCTGCTGATGGTCTGGCGGGTGACGCCGGCCGCGTCCGCGAGTTCGGTGGCCGTGAGCGCCTTGCCCGCCATGAGCAGGGTCAGCGCCTGGGCGCGGGCGTGGTCGCCGATCAGTGCGGCGATGGTCGTGATGTTCGGGCCGTCGGTCATGCTTCGATCTTAGCCGAAGCATCCGCCGACCGAAAGCCATAGAGTGGCCACACCGACAACAGGAGAATTGCCATGCTCATTACCTGCTTCATCCGCTACCAGATCGACCCTTTCCAGCGCGAGGCCTTCCGCCAGTACGCCGACAACTGGGGCCGCATCATTCCGCGCTGCGGCGGCCACCTGCTCGGCTACTTCCTGCCGCACGAGGGGACCAATGACGAGGCCTGGGGCCTGGTCGCCTTCGACAGCCTGGCCGCCTACGAGGCCTACCGTACCCGCCTGAAGCTCGACCCTGAGGCGCGCGCCAACTTCGCGCTGGCCCAGGAGCGGCGCTTCATCCTGCGCGAGCAGCGCAGCTTCACGGAGGTGGTGGAGGGCACCCTGAACCGCGCGGCGGCGGCATGATCGCCGTGATCTTCGAGGTCGAGCCGGCAGCCGGACGCCGCCAGGAATACCTGGACATCGCCGCTGGCCTGCGCGCGCAGCTGGAAGCGATCGACGGATTCGTCTCGATCGAGCGTTTCGAGTCGCTGTCGCGCCCGGGACGCATCCTGTCGCTCTCGTTCTGGCGCGACGAAGAAGCGGTGGCGCGCTGGCGCAATGTGGAAGCGCACCGGGCGGCGCAGGAGCAGGGACGCAACGGGGTGTTCCACGACTACCGGCTGCGGGTGGCCGAGGTCGTGCGCGATTACGGGCTGCACGAGCGCGCCGGCGCGCCGCAGGACTCGCGCGCCGTCCATGGCCAGGGCCGCAACAGGGGAGCGCCGCCCGCTTGAACCGGGCAACGCCGGATGCCGGCGCGGTGCCGCTTCGCCACCACCTCGCCACTCGACACGGCGAGGTTTTACTTTATGTGCCAGCGATAATCCACAAAAAATTGTTGACTCACGTCTTTTTTCTGTTAGTCTAACTAAATCGATGCAGTAAATCGTTTACCTAAACTGGCCTGGCTGTAGTAACGGACTTGCCGCCGAATCCCTTGCAATTTTTATATTCGGCGGGAGCCCTTGCGCGAAATCGTTTTCTGTAATGCTGTAGTAAATCGTTTTAGACTGAGGCGCGCGATACCTTTCCGGGTTGACAGAAAGCCCCAGCAAGAACAGAAAAATCTGGAGACCCAGGCATGACAACACTTCAGCGTTCGCGCCGGCGCGCGCTCGACCCGGCGCCCGGCGCCACTGTCCGCAAACGCAGCGATCGTCCCTTGCCAGCCGCGCCAGAGTCGGCCTCCATCCCCCTGTTTGCCCCCTTGCCGCCAAGCCGGGCATGACACCGTTTTCCTCATTACCCATTTCACCCATAAGGAATCGAATGCGCATCCTGAAACGCACCCTCGGCCTGCCGATCATCTGCGTCGGCCTGCTCGCGGCAGTCACGCAAGCCAGTCACGCCGGCACGCCGGACGCGCGTCCGGGCGCGGGCTTCACGCCGCGCGAAACCCTGGCCGGCCTGTTCGAACTGGAAGGCGGCTCGCCGTATTCGACGCCCTACGACGGCACGCTGAACTTCAGTGCCCTGACGTCGAAGCACGCGACGCCGAACGGCCATGGGTACCGCAATGAATTGAAGGTCAAGGCCGCCCAGCGCCTGCCGGTCGGGCAGACCCACGAGCATTTCTCGGCGCTGGTGACGCCCACGCTGCCGTCCGGGGCCAGGACCATCGTGGCGCAATACCACGTCGAAGGCATCGAGACCATCGTCAAGGTGTATGTGCAGGACACGGCCGAGTCGGGACTGCTCGACGGCAAGGCAGGCAATGGTGTGTTCGACATCGTCGCGCAGCTGCGTGATCCGAGCGGCAAGGATGTCCCCACCGCGCTTGGGACTGTCAGGTCGGGCGAGCAGTTCGCGCTCGATGTCCGCTTCGACGGCGGCGAAGCCAGCGTCACCGTCAAGTCCGACAAGCACGGCGTCCTGCAGACGCCGCGCATCCGGGTGATGGCCGACCACCGCAAGATCTATTTCAAGTTCGGCGACTACCTGCAGGCACGCGACCCCGACACCGGCGCCATGAGTACCAAGCCGGCCACCTGGGATGCCTACTTCCAGCGCAACGGCATCGACAGCAGCCTGATCAGCTTCAAGGACGCGAAGTTCGAGCGCAAGTAAGGCGCGGGTCGCCGAAATCCGGTTCTGTATTTCATTTTTAATAAAAATCCTCTCGGAGACAATGTTGTGAATATCAATTCGAAGATGCTTTTCCACGCCCGGCGCCCGATCGCCTCGTCCGTCGCCCTGGCCCTGCTGGCAATGGCCGGCGCGGCCCAGGCGCAGCAGGCGCCGTCCGAGCCGTCCGAATCCAACATGAGCAAGGTCGAAGTCACGGGCACGAGCTTCAAGCGCGCGGTGGCCGACCAGGCCCTGCCGGTCACGGTCGTCAAGGCCGAGGACTGGATCGCCCAGGGCATGCTGACCATCGACGACATCCTGATGTCGATGTCGACCGCGTCGGTGTACACCCCGAACACCACCGCCGGCAACGGCAACAGCGCCAACATGCGCGGCATCGGCAGCTCGCGCACCCTGGTCCTGATCGACGGCAAGCGGGTCAATGACGCCGCCTTCAATCCGAACATCATCCCGGTCAGCGCGCTCGACCGCACCGAAGTGCTGCGCGACGGCGCCTCGTCGATCTACGGCAGTGACGCGATCGGCGGCGTGATGAACTTCGTCACCAAGAAATCGTATACCGGCGCTTCGGCGACCATCAAAGGCACTTCGCCGGTCCAGAACGGCGGCGGCCAGTCCAAGGGCCTGAGCTTCATCGCCGGCAAGGGCGACCTCGCCACCGACGGCTGGAACGTGTATGTCACCGCCGACTTCAATCACCAGAACGCGCTGCCGCAGACCGCCAGGCCCGACCTGACGACGGACGAACGGCGCCAGGCCGCCGGCTTTGCGCCGTTCAAGGCGACCAAGGGCAGCAACTCGGTACCGGCCAACGTCACGCTCGCCAACGGCTCGACCAAGGTCGGCAACCTCACCATTACCGGCAACCCGTATTATTCGGCCGGTTGCCTGCCGCCCTACACGACGCCGGGCACCAGCAACACCTGCTATTCCCTGTTCAACGCCAACAACCTGACCCTGACCAAGGAAGGCCAGCAGGCGTCGGTGTTCAGCAAGGGCACCCTGATGATCAACCCGGACCACAAGATCTCGGCGTCGCTCTTGTACGCCTCGATCTACAACCGTCCGGTGAAGAATCCAACCTACGGCATCGCCGCTTCGATCCCGAACTTCCCGGCGCTGACCATCGGTCCGACCAGCCCTTACTATCCGGGCAAGGGCATCGTGCCGGCCATGCCCGGCATTACCAACCAGACCCTGACCCTGGCCTGGTCGCTGATCGGCGACCTCGGCCCCACGGTGCTGAACTATGACAACGAGTCGGCGCGCGCGACGATCGACCTCGAAGGCCGGGTCGGTGCCTGGGATTACCGCACCAGCCTATGGAGCGCCCTGTACCGCTCGCACGTCACCTTCCGCTCCGGCTTCGTGAACAGCTACGGCCTGCTGGCCGGCGTCGCCAACGGCAAGCTCAATCCGTTCGGCCTGCAGAACGAGGAAGGCCGCGCCTACCTCGACAGCATCTCGACCAACGGCCAGACCGCCAGCTCCGGCCTGAACCGCCTGCATGGCCTCGACCTGAATGGCAGCCGCGAACTGATGGACATGGCCGGCGGCCCGATGATGCTCGCGCTGGGAGCCAGCGCCTACCACGATTCCGCCTACAACTCGGTGCCGGACACGGTCGTGCTGTCCGGCGGCCAGACCGGCACCACCGCGGCCGCCAACGATCGCGCCTCGCGCAACGTGGCCGCCGCCTACGCCGAACTGGAACTGCCGGTCACCAAGGCGCTGAGCGTCAACGTCGCCGTGCGTACCGACCACTACAGCGATTTCGGCTCGACCACGAATCCGAAGCTCAGCTTCCGCTACAAGGCCAGCGACATGGTGATGCTGCGCGGCGCGATCGGCACCGGCTTCCGTGCGCCGACCCTGAGCGAACGCTATTTCGGCGCCGCCAATGGCCCGACCGGCCTGACCGGCGACGCCTACAACGATCCGGTGCTGTGCCCGGGCGGACCGGCAGGCGGCAACACCGGCGGCACCGCGCTGGCCGGCTACAACCCGAGCCGTGTGTGCAACGCGCGCCAGCCGATCAACACGGGCGCCAACCCGAACGTCGGCCCGGAGCGCTCGACCACCATCAACTTCGGCGCCGTGTTCACGCCGACCCGCAACCTGCTGGTCTCGCTCGACTACTTCAACGTCAAGCTGCGTGACGCGATCGGCCAGCTGGCGCAGGACTCGATCTTCACCGACCCGAAATACGCCGACCTGTTCATCCGTGACGCCAACAAGAACCTGCTGTGGGTCGACGACCGCCGCTCCAACCTGGGCGGCCTGCACACCGAAGGCATCGACATCACGACCACCTATACCTTCCCGCGCACGAGCTACGGACGGTTCGGTGTCCAGCTGGACGGCACCTACCTGCACCGCTTCGATACCCAGGTCGAAAACGGTGGCGAGTGGATCTCGAGCATCAACAAGTTCGGGCCGCTGGATGACAACGTCATGAACTTCCGCTGGAAGTACGGCGCTTCGGTCAAATGGAACAGCCCGAAAGGCGACTGGAGCTCCACGCTGAACCAGCAGTACAAGCAGAGCTTCGAAGACCGCAACGCCAACTCGCTGTTCTACCACCGCATCGATTCCTACACGGTCTACAACTGGTCGCTGACCTATTCGGGCTATCGCAAGATGAAGGTCGTGGTGGGCATCAACAACCTGTTCGATCGCGATCCGCCGGTCGCCAACTACCGCAACGAAGGCTATGCCAGCGGTATGGCCAGCCCGGTGGGCCGCACGGTGACCGGACGCGTCTCGTACGACTTCTAAGCGCGCGGGCGATGATGCCGGGACTGTCTCGACAGTCCGGGCATCGTCCACGCCCGGCAGCCTGTTGTCCCCGTGTTGTTCCCGATGTTGCAGATTGCTGTTGACTTCAATCCGGATTAGGGTAAGCTGGCTAAATCGATACACTAAATCGTTACAGTGCGTGAGCGGCAGGAGCGGACAGGCGGTGTATCGCGCAGTTCTCCGGGAGCCGATGCCACGAATCTGCGCGGGAACGTCTCTGCGATTTGCGGACTTACTGTAACGATGTAGTAAAGTGTAAATATCAACAGCATTACTCAACAATAACGGGACCTTGCGTCCTTACGGCGTGCGTTGTTGGTGCAAGTCGTACAGCAAGATTAGAGAGAGATAAGACCTCATGGGCGAACCCAAGATTCAGGATGTCGCAAGGCTGGCAGGCGTGTCGGCGTCGAGCATCTCGAACTTCCTGAACAACCGCATGGAGCAGATGCGGCCGGATACCCGGCAGAAGATCGCCAACGCGATCAAGCAGCTGGGCTACCGGCCCAACAATGCGGCGCGCCAGCTCAAGACCGGCGTCGCCGCCATGGTCGGCCTCTTGGTGCCGTCGCTGGCGAACCAGTTCTTCGGCTCGCTCGCCTGCGCGGTGGAGGCCGCGGCCGCCCGCTACCAATGCCATGTCATGACCTTCAGCACCTTCCGCGATCCGCAGCGCGAACGCGCGGTGATGGCCGACCTGCTGTCGTATGGCGTGCAAGGCATCATCACCGGCTCGGCCCTGAACGATACCGAGCACCTCGCCTCGATGACCGAGCGTTGCCCCGTGGTGGCGTTCGACATCAAGCCGACCGACCAGCAGCACACCGGCATCGGCACGATCTCGGTCGACAACGCCGCCGCGACCACGATGGCGGTGGCCCACCTGGCGGCACTCGGCCACCGCAGCATCGCCCTGGTCACGCCACCGCCGTTCACGCTCAACCGCCAGGAGCGCGTGCGCGGCTTCCAGCAGGCGGTGGCGCGCGCGGGCATCACCGGCGAAGTGGTGCTGGCCGATCCGCTCGACGCGCCGAGCGACCCGCATGGCGATACCCAGCTGTTCGAGATGGGCCGCGTCGCCGCGGGCCGCATCCTGGGCGCGTCCGCTGCGCCGACGGCGGCGATCGCCATCAACGACATGATGGCGATCGGCATCGGGGTCGGCCTGAAGCAGCTGGGCAAAAAGATCCCGGAAGATTTTTCCCTGATCGGCATCGACGATATTTTCTTCTCGGCGGCGCACGACCCGCCGCTGACCACCTTGCGCCAGCCCATCCAGGCCATGGCCGACGCGGCGGTCCAGCGCATCCTGGCGCCGCACGCCGCGTCGTCGGGCGAGCTGTTCGCACCGGAACTGGTGGTGCGGCGATCGACGGCCGCACCCAAGCAGTAACACCTCAGCATTCACAATTTTTAGAAAGAACGATATGGAACTCAGCGGCAAACGCGCACTCGTCATGGGCGGCGCATCGGGCATCGGCAAGGCAACCTCGCTGGCACTGGCGCAAGCCGGCGCGGACGTGGTGCTGACCTACTGGAGCAGCAGCGACGAAGCGAACGAAGTGGTCACGCAGATCCGCGCCATGGGACGCCGCGCCCAGGCAATCAAGGCCGACCTGACCGACGCCGAGGTGGCCGAGCGGGTCTACGCCGAGGCCGAAGGCGCGATCGGCGACATCGACGTGCTGTTCGCGAACATCGGCGGCCTGATCCAGCGCTGCCGCGTGGCCGACATGCCGCTGTCGCTGTGGAACGAGGCGATGAACCTGAACCTGACCTCGACCTTCCTGATCTGCCAGGCGGCGCTCAAGCGCATGGAGCCGCGCAAGCAGGGCGTGATCGTGACCATGTCGTCGCTGGCGGCCTTCGACGGCGGCGGCCCCGGCTCGGCCCACTATGCATCCTCGAAAGCGGCCGTGGCCACCTTCACCCGCGCGCTGGCCAAGGAAGTCGGCCCGAACGGCGTTCGCGTCAACGGCGTGGCCCCGGGCCTGATCGCCACCCGCTTCCACGACACCTTCAACACCCCGGCCAACCGCGCCGCCATCGCCGAGCGCACCCCGGCCCGCCGCGAGGGCCAGCCGGACGACGTCGCCAACGTCGTGGTGTTCCTCGCCTCGGAGCGCGCCGCCTTCCTGGCCGGCGAGATCATCCAGGTGAACGGCGGCCTCGGCTTGTACTAAGCACCCGACTACCTCCGCAGCAGCAATCCGAACGGCGCCGTTGCCGCGGCGCCGCCGGCCCACTGTTGCCCACATTTTCTGAATGGACCGGACCCCATGAACGGAGCAGTCACCCCGGCAAGCGACCAGCCGGACCTCGACGTGATCACTGTCGGCGAAGCCATGGCTTTGCTGATGGCCTGCGAACCGCTGCCGCTGGAGCAGGTCGCCCGGTTCGAGCGCGCCACCGCCGGCGCCGAGCTGAATGTGTCGGTCGGCCTGGCCCGGCTGGGCTTCCAGGTCGGCTACATCAGCCGGCTCGGCGCCGACAGCCTGGGGCGCAACCTGCTCGCCTTCATGAAGGCCGAAGGCATCGACCTGCGCCACGTGCAAACGGACGGGCGCTACCCGACCGGTTTCATGCTCAAGTCGATGGCGCTGGACGGCAGCGACCCGCAGATCGAATACTTCCGGCGCGGTTCCGCCGCCAGCCACATGTCGCTGAACGACATGCCGGCCGAGGTCGTGCGTGAAGCGAGGCTGCTGCACCTCACCGGCATTTCGCCTGCCTTGTCCGGCACCTGCCTCGACCTGGTATTCGGCCTTGCCGGGCAGGCGCGCCGCGCCGGCCGCCTGGTGAGCTTCGATCCGAATCTGCGGCCGCGCCTCTGGCCGAGCCAGGCCGCGATGGTCGCCACCCTCAACGAACTGGCGGAACAGGCCGACCTGGTCCTGCCCGGCCTGGCCGAAGGCAAGCTGCTCACCGGTTGCCGGCATGCCGAAGGCATCGCCGACTTTTATCTCGCGCGCGGCGCGAGCCAGGTGGTGGTCAAGCTGGGGCCGGAAGGCGCCTACTACGCCAGCGCCAGCGAGCGCGGCATCGCCCCGGGCCGCCGCGTCGAGCGCGTGGTGGACACCGTCGGCGCCGGCGACGGCTTCGCGGTCGGCGTGATCAGCGCGCTGCTCGACGGTCTGCCCCTTTCCGCCGCGGCCGCACGCGGCAATGCGGTCGGCGCGCGCGTGGTGCGGTTCCGCGGCGACTGCGAAGGCTTGCCGACCCGCGCGCAACTGGATGCGGCCTGAGCCCGGACACAAGCGATAACAACAGAGACACAGAGACAAATGGAGAACCCGGCATGAAAACAACGAAAGGTTTGCGCTGGCTGGTCATGATGCTGGTGGCGGCCGCAACGATCATCAACTACATCGACCGCTCCGCCCTGGCGGTGATGTGGCCGGGCATGGCCGACGAGCTCGGCATGGACAAGCAGGACTATGCCAACGTCGTGACCGTGTTCCTGGTCGGCTATGCGGTCGGCCAGACCCTGTTCGGCAAGCTGTTCGACGCGCTCGGGACCCGGGTCGGCTTCATCCTGTCGATCGTGGTGTGGTCGATCTCGATCGGCCTGCACTGCGTGGCCCGTTCGGCGTTCTCGTTCGGGCTGTTCCGCGCCCTGCTGGGCGTGGGCGAGGCGGGCAACTGGCCGGGCGCCACCAAGGCCGCGGCGGAATGGTTCCCGATCAAGGAACGCGCGCTGGCGCAGGGCATCTTCGGGGCCGGCGCTTCGCTCGGCTCGATCGTCGCGCCGCCGCTGGTCGCCGTCCTGTACGCCTATGTAGGCTGGAAGGCCACCTTCGTCCTGATCGCGGCGCTCGGCTTCATCTGGATCGTTCCCTGGATGATCGTCTACAAGTCCGGCCCCGGCGCCCACCCCTGGATCAGCGAGGAAGAACGCCAGTACATCCTGAGCGGACAGGTTCGTGCCGAGGAAAAGCAGGCCGAGTACGTGCCGTCCCTGGGCCAGCTGCTGCGCCACCGCCAGAGCTGGGGCGTGATCGCGGCGCGCTTCTTCATCGACCCGGTGTGGTGGCTGTTCGTGGCCTGGCTGCCGCTGTACCTGAACGAGCGCTTCGGCTTCGACGTCAAGCAGATCGGCCTGTTCGCCTGGGTGCCGTTTGTCGGCGCCGCGATCGGCGCGCTGGGCGGCGGCTGGCTGTGCGGCCGCCTGATTGCCCGCGGCTGGAGCGTCAACCGGGCGCGCAAGTCGGTGATTGGCCTGGGACTGGCGCTGATGCTGCCGTCCCTGCTGCTGAGCGCCGTTGCCGCCACGCCGCTGCTGGCCGTGCTGTCGATCGCCGTGATCCTGTTCGGCTTCCAGGCCGCGATCACCAACATCCAGACCCTGCCGAGCGATTTCTTTTCGGGCAAGACGGTCGGCTCGCTGGCCGGCATCAGCGGTACCGCCGCGGTGCTGGGCGTGATCGCCTGCATGCAGCTGGTGCCGGCCTTGACGGCGGACGGCGACTACACCCCGTTCTTTGTGCTGGGCGCGCTGCTGGTGCCGCTGGTGTTCGTCTCGCTGTGGCTGGGCGGCCCCGTACAGCCTGTTCAGAAAGGAAATCAATGATGAGCTTGTCAAAAGCGCTGGGCGCCCTGACGATCGGTGTATTGCTGAGCCCGCACCTGGCGGCCAAGGATTTCGTGGTCAAGGACAAGAGCGCCTTCGAAGCGACCCTCAAACGGCTGGCGCCGGGCGACGCGATCGTCCTGAAAAACGGCACCTGGCAGGATTTCGAGGTCGGCTTCTTTGCCGAGGGCAAGGAGGGCAAACCGGTCACCTTGCGCGCCGAAACGCCAGGCAAGGTGATCCTGTCGGGCCGCTCCAACCTGCGCCTGGCCGGCAACTACCTGGTCGTATCGGGCCTCGTATTCAAGAACGGCTATACCCCGACGCCGGAAGTGATTTCTTTCCGGCGCGACGCCAGGCAAGTGGCGAACCACGCTCGCGTGACCGAAGTCGTCATCGACGACTTCAACAATCCCGACCGCGATGCCTCCGACTACTGGGTGTCCCTGTACGGCAAGCACAATCGCTTCGATCACAACTTCCTGGCCGGCAAGCGCAACCTGGGGGTGACGATGGCGGTACGCCTCGAGGGCGAGGACAGCCAGCAGAACCACCATCGGATCGACCACAATTATTTCGGCCCGCGCCCGATCCTCGGATCGAACGGGGGAGAGACCCTGCGGGTGGGAACCAGCACCTATTCGCTGACCGATTCGCATACCGTCATCGAGGAGAATTATTTCGACCGCTGCAATGGCGAAGTCGAGATCATTTCCATCAAGTCCGGCAAGAACATCATCCGCAACAACGTGTTCTTCGAATCGCGCGGGACGCTGACGCTGCGCCACGGTAATGGCAACCTGGTCGAAGGTAACGTCTTCTTCGGCAATGGCGTCGAGAACACCGGCGGCATCCGCGTCATCAACCGTGACCAGACCGTGCGCAACAATTACCTGGAAGGCTTGACCGGCACCCGTTTCGGCAGCGGCTTCGCGATCATGAACGGCAGGGTGGACGCGCCGCTGAACCGCTACAGCCAGGTGGTCAATGCCCACATCCACAACAACAGCTTCATCGATGTCGACCAGATGCAGTTCGGCGCCGGCAAGGATGCGGAGCGCAATGCGCCACCTAGCGACAGCCGGATGGAGAACAACCTGGTCCTGCACCGGGCCGGCAAAGGCAATGTCGTGTTCTTCGACGACATGCGCGGCATCCGCTTCGCCGGCAATGTCGTGCAGGGCATGAACGCGGAACTGCCCGCGGGCTTCGAGCGCGCGGCGCCGACGCTGCAGCGCAATAGCGCCGGCCTCTTGATGCCGCAGGACGGGGCGATGGCCCAGCGCGGCGCGCCTGCCAGCCTGCGCCCGATCGCCAAAGCGGACACCGGGCCGTCCTGGTACAAGAAAAGCGAGCCGCAGGTCGCCTTCGACGCCGGCCGGCAGATCCTTGTGGACGGCGCGCGCGAAGGCGCCCTGGCGCAGGCCGTGGCGCAGGCGCGTGACGGCGACCGCCTGGTGCTGGCGCCGGGCCGCTACCCCATCCCCAGGCTGCTGGCCATCGACAAGGTCGTGACGATTCAGGCGCAGCAGCCCGGCAGCGTGGTGCTGCTGCCCGAACTCACCACCCTGTTCGAGATCCGCAATGGCGGCGCGCTCAAGCTGGTCGGCCTGCAGATCGACGGCAGCGACAGCCCCGATTCGGCCGGCAACGTCCTGATCCGCACGCAAAAGTGGGGGATGCTGGTCAGCTATCGCCTGGTGCTCGAGAACGTCGAGGTCAAGAACCTGGACGTCAACCACTCGCACCACTTTTTTGATGCCGGCAACCGCAGCCTGGCCGAAGAGATCCGCATCACGGGTTCTAGCTTCGACAAGATCAGCGGCGACCTGCTCAGGCTGGACAAGGAGGTCGACGACCTGGGGAACTACAATGCCGAAGTCGTGGTGCTCGACGGTAACCGCTTCGCGCAGATCGAGGGCGCGTTGGCCAGCCTGTACCGCGGCGGGACCGACGAAAGCACCTTCGGCCCGCGCCTGACGTTCACGCACAACGTGGTCGACCACGTCGGACAAGGCAAGCGCAACAAGCGCCAGGCGGCGCTCTACCTGCACGGCGTGCAGCGCACCCGTATCGCGGCCAACGAATTCGCGGACAGCGCCGGCATCGTTGTCGCGCATACCGTGGGCGACCCCGATACCGAGTTGCGCGGCAATACGTTTAAAAATGTCGCGGCGCTCAAGACGAGCGAGCTGCACGCCAAGGGCCCCAGCACCGTGCGTGTCCTCGAGAACCAGGAACAGCGAAGGAATCCATGATGTCGATGCACAGGAAATGGCTTGGCCCGATGGGACTGGCGGCCGTGGTGGCTTTCGGTCCCGCCATGCCGGCTTGCAGCGCACAGGCGCGCGCGGCCGCGCATCCGGCGCTGGTCATGACGGCGCCAGAAGTGGCGAAGATGCGCGCGGAGATCGCGCGTCCGGGTCGCTTCCAGCGCACCTACCAGGAACAGAAGGCCGAGGTCGACCGCAAGATTGCCCTGCCGATCCAGGTGCCGGTCCCGGTCGATGCCGGCGGCGGCATCACCCACGAAATCCACCGCAACAACGCCCAGCTCATGTACGACGCGGGCGTGATCTACCAGCTCACCGGCGACAAGAAATACGCGCATTTCGTGCGCGACATGCTGTCCCGGTATGCCGAGCTGTATCCGACCCTGCCCCTGCACCCGCAGCGCAAGACGGATTCGGTGATTTCGGCGGGCCGCCTGTTCTGGCAGAACCTGAACGAATCGGTGTGGCTGGTCTACACGATCCAGGCCTATGACGCGGTCCTGCCTGCCTTGCAGGAGGGCGAGCGGCGCAAGATCGAAAACGGCATCCTGCGCCCGGTCGCGCTGTTCCTGTCCGAAGGTTCCCCACATACCTTCAACACCATCCACAACCATGCGACCTGGGCCACCACCGCGGTCGGCATGACGGGCTATGTGCTGGGCGAGCACGAATGGGTGGAAAAAGCCCTGTACGGCTCGGACAAGTCGGGCAAGGGCGGTTTCCTGCGCCAGCTGGACGAACTGTTCTCGCCCGATGGCTATTACAACGAGGGCCCGTACTACCAGCGCTACGCCCTGCTGCCGTTTGTCACCTTCGCCAAGGCGATCGAAACGAACGAGCCGCAGCGCAAGATCTTTTCCTACCGCGACGGCATCATCCTGAAGGCAGTCGACACCACGATCCAGCTCAGCTACAACAAGCGCTTCTTCCCGATCAACGATGCGATCAAGGACAAGGGCATCGACACCGTCGAGCTGGTGCACGGCGTTGCCATCGCCTATTCGGCGACCAAGGACGCCGGCCTGCTCGACATCGCCAGGCAGCAGGACCGGGTCTTGCTGACCGGCGACGGCATGCGGGTCGCGCAGGGGTTGGACGCGCGCCGGGATCGGCCCTACCGCTTCGCATCCAGGGTATTCCGCGACGGCCCCCAGGGCAAGGAAGGCGGCCTGGTGGTCATGCGCGAAGCGAACCAGGCGCTGGTATTCAAGGCCACCGCCCAGGGCATGGGGCACGGCCATTTCGACAAGCTGAACTGGCTGTTCTACGACAAGGGCGAGGAGATCGTGTCCGACTACGGCTCGGCGCGCTTTCTGAACATCGAAGCGAAATTCGGCGGCCGCTACCTGCCGGAAAACAAGGCTTACGCGGGGCAGACCGTTGCCCACAATACCCTGGTGGTCGACGAAGGCAGTCATTACGGCGGCAATCTGGAGGTCGCCGAGACCCGCCATCCCGAGTTACTGTATTTTTCCGACAAGGACGGGCTGAAGATCTCGGCGGCGCGGGTGGAAGATGCCTACCCGGGGGTGAGTTTTGTGCGTACCATGGCGCAGCTGCGCGATGCCAGGTTGCGTCAACCGATCGTGCTCGATGTCCTGACGGTGCAATCGGATGCGGCGCACCAGTATGACCTGCCGCTGCATTACAAGGGGCATCTAATTGAGACGAACTTTGCCCTGGACACCGCAACCCGGAGCCTGGCGCCGCTGGGCAAGCGCAACGGCTACCAGTATCTGTGGCTGAAGGCGCGCGCAGCACTGGCACCGACAGCGGCCGCGCCGCTGAGCCAGGTCACCTGGCTGAACGAGAACGGCCGTTTCTATACGCTCAGCACCCTGGCCGAGCCGGGGATGGAGGTGCTGTTCACCCAGATCGGGGCGAATGACCCGAAATTTAACCTGCGTAACGAAAACGCCTTCATCCTACGCATGCCCGCCGCGCGGCAGGCGGCCTTCGTCAGCGTGCTCGAGCCGCACGGCGGCCACGATCCGGTCAGCGAGATGACCAGCGCCGCCGACAGCCTGGTCAAGCGCATCCGTCACGTCCGCACGGGCGAGGTCGACGCGGTGCACCTGGCCTTCGCCAACGGCCTGGAGTGGCTGCTGCTGCTGAATAACAGCGCCAGCTTCGACCCGAAACAGACCAGCGTCGCCCGCTTCGACGGCAAGGACTATCCCTTCCAGGGCAGGTTCAAGCTGATCGCGCTCGGCCAGGCGCAAGCAACCGAAAGCAAGCAATGAAACTATGTCGCGTTGGCGCACCGGGCGCCGAAATCCCTGCGGCCATTGATGCGCAGGGAACGATCCGCAGCCTGGCGTCCCTGGTGCCGGACCTGACGCCGGAATGGCTGGCCCCTGGGCGCCTGGCCGCGCTGGCGGCAGTCGACCTGGCGCGCCTGCCGGCGCTCGATCCGGCCACCCGCATCGGAGTGCCCGTGGCCGGCATCCGCCAGTTCATCGGGATCGCCCTGAATTACCGCAAGCACGCCGAGGAATCCGGGCAGCCGATTCCGGCCGAACCGATCGTCTTCACCAAGGCCATCACCTCGCTGAGCGGGGCCAACGACGACATCGTCATGCCGCCCGGTTCCGAGCACACCGACTGGGAAATCGAGATGGGCATCGTGATCGGCAGCACGGCGCGCAGCGTGCCGGTCGCCGCGGCGCTGGATCATGTGGCGGGCTATTGCCTGGCCAATGACCTGTCGGAGCGCCACTGGCAGAACTTCCGGATGGGCCAGTGGAACAAGGGGAAGAGTTTCGACAGCTTCGGCCCCATCGGTCCCTGGCTGGTGACGGCGGACGAGATTCCCGACCCGCATGCGCTTGGCATGGAGCTGCGCGTGAACGATGAGGTGATGCAGGCCAGCTCGACCTCGGACATGATCTTCAGCGTCGCCGAACTGGTGTCCTACGTGAGCCAGTTCATGACCTTGCTGCCGGGCGACGTGATCGTCAGCGGCACGCCGGGAGGCGTCGGCATGGGCCTCAAGCCGCCGCGCTATCTCAAGCAGGGTGATGTGGTGCGGCTGGCCATGGATGGGCTGGGGACGCAGACCCAGCGCGTCGTCACGGCCGGCCGATAACGCGCCGGCCGGCGCTTGGACCGAGCTATGAAAGGCGCGGACCACCTGTGCTAGTAGGGTGGGCGGCTCCACTCGTAAGCCGGCATGGCCGCGACAGGATCGCCGCCCACGCGCTCAAACCACGGGAATGCTGCTTGCACGTCCATTCATTCGCTTGTTGGACGCGTGGGCGGCGCCAGTCCTGCGGCGGATCCGCCTGTCCGAATGGACCCGCCCACCCTACGGGTATCGCTGTTTTCTTATTCGGCGGCGCGGCGCGCCAGCCAGGCCTCGTAGCGAACCCGGGTTTCCGGGTTGGTGGCAGGATACAGGCCGATGATCGACGCGCCGCCTTCCACTTCTTCCAACACGAAGTCTTCGAAGCGCTCCATCTCGACCGCGTCGCGCGCGGTCTCGTCCGCCAGGTGGGCCGGGATGCAGACCACGCCGTCGTCGTCGCCCACCATGATATCGCCCGGATACACCGGCACGCCGCCGCAGCCGATGGGCGCGTTGATGTCCAGCGCATGGTGCTTGATCAGATTGGTCGGCGCCGACGCGCCCGCGCACCAGGCCGGCATGTCCAGCTTGGCGATGCCGGAGGCGTCGCGCAAACCGCCGTCGGAGACGATGCCGGCCGCGCCGCGCACCTGCATGCGCGTGGCCAGGATGCTGCCGGCCGAGGCCACCGACACGTCGCCGCGGCAATCCATCACCAGCACGGCGCCGGGAGGAATCTCTTCGACCGCCACGCGCTGCGGATGGCGCGGATCGCGGAACACTTCGATGCCGTCCAGGTCCTCGCGCGACGGAATATAGCGCAGGGTGTAGGCCGGTCCAGCCAGGCGCTGCCCCGGCTTCAGGGGGCGGGCGCCCTGGATGAACACATTGCGAAAGCCGCGCTTGTACAGCAGCGAGGTGAGGGTGGCGGTGCTGACGGTCTTGAGCATGTCCAGCGTGGCGGGTGCGACTGCTTGATTCATTTCTTCTCCGATTGATGCGAAACCTCGTCCAGCCCGCGCTACGTCTGCAACGATTTACTGTAACGATTTAGTAATTGAATTGAGGTTACGCACAAACATCTAAAGTGTCAATGATCCGCTTGCGTCCTAGCGCCTGTGCAGGCGCCGCTCGCCCCGGAAACGCTGGATCGCCGCGTTGACCATGCCCTCCACGCTGCCTTCGCGCTCGAACACGCGGCGCAGCAAGGTAGCGTCGCTGCCTTCGCGCGCCGCCGCGGCCAGGTGCTGCAGGGCGTGGCTGCTGCCCAGCGCCTCGGCATGCGGCATCATCTTCTCCAGTGTCGCCAGGATGTCGTCGCGCAGCGGCAGGGATTCGTAGGTCTTCGGATGGGTGATCGATCCGTTCAGGCCGAAGCGGCAGGCCTGGAAGCGGTTGTAGTTGTAGACCAGGTAGTCGTCCTCGGCGGGCGCTTCTTCCGCACGCGTGAGCAGGTAGCGGCACAGGGCCTGCAGGTAGCCGGCGATGGCGGCGGCCCGCTCCACCGTCAGCGGCGTGTCGCAGACGCGCAGCTCGATGGTGCCGTATTCGGGCTTGGGCCTCAGGTCCCAGTAAAAATCCTTCATGCTCTTGATGATGTTGGTGCGCTCCATCTTGGCGAAGTACACGTCGGTGAACTCTTGCCAGGTGTGGACGAATGGCGCGCGCCCGCTCATCGGGAAGGCGAACACGGAATTCAGGCGCGCCGAGTCGAAGCCGGAATCGACGCCCTGCACGAAGGGCGACGACGCGGACAGCGCGATGAAATGCGGCAGGTAGCGGTTCAGCGCGTGCAGCAGGTAGAGTGCGTCGTCGCCGTTGGCGCAGCCGATGTGCACGTGCTGGCCGAACACCGTGAACTGCTTGGCCAGGTAGCCGTAGAGCTGCGACAGGTATTCGTAGCGCGGCTTGCTCGAGATTTTCTGTTCCGACCAGTGCTGGAACGGGTGGGTGCCGCCGCCGGCGATGCCGACGTTGAGCTGGTCGCCGGCGGCCACCAGGGTGTCGCGGATGTCCAGCAGTTCGGCCAGCAGCGGACCGTAGGACGAGTGCACGCTCGAGTTAATCTCGATCATGCTCTCGGTGATCTCGGGCGTGACGTTGCCCGGGAAGGGCTTGCGCCGCAACAGGTGCAGCAGGTCGGGCGCGGCCGCGGTCAGGTCGAAGTCGGACAGGCTGACCAGCTGCAGCTCCAGCTCGACGCCGAAGGTGAGCGGCTGGGACGAGGCGAAGGCTTCAAGCGGCATGGTTGTGCTCCGGAGCCGGGGCGGCCGACTCGTTGGCCCAGACCAGGGCGCGCTGGATGATGACGGGGCCGAACACTTCCAGCAGCATCGTCACCGCGGCCATCGCGCGCAGTTCCTCGACCACGTGCACGCCGGCGTGGCGCGCATGCTCGATCAGGAGGATCACGAACACCGACAGCGGCGCCAGGCCCAGCCCCGTGAGCGCGCCCTTGCGCCACGAGACCCCGGACAGGCGGGCGAACGCGGTGACGCCCGCGGTCTTGGCCACCTGGCGCACCAGCACCACGATCACCGCCAGGGCGCTGCCGGTGGCGACCTGGCGCCAGTCGAGGGTGGAGGCGGCAAAGACGAACAGCAGCACGGTCAGCACTTCGCCCAGGGTGCCGAAGTTGCGCTGCGCCTGGCTGAAGGCGACCCGGCGGTGGCGCGCGGTCAATCCGAAAGCCAGCGCTGCGATGTAGGGCGAGAGCGTGCCGGCGTCACAGATCGCCACCAGCAGCACGATGGCCAGCGCAAAGGCGACGGTGGCGTCCTGGCGCGGGTTGTGGATGGCGCGCAGCAGGGCGGGAACGAGCACGCCGAACACCGCGCCCACCAGCGCCGACCCGGCCAGCCCCACCAGGCTTTGCCACAGCGCTTCGCCGACGGCATCGAAGGTACGGAAGATCCAGAAGCCGACGATGGCATTGAAGGCGAACACCGCCAGCACGCAGTTCTGTGCCGTCAGGTGCAGCACCCTTTCGGTGACCTGGCCCGAGCTGCGCTGCTCGTTGATGACGCGGACGATGGTGGCGGGCGAGGTGCCCATCGACAGCGCCGCCATCATCAGCGCGATCAGCTGCGAGGTGCCGAAGGCCAGCGCGACCAGGTAGACCGCTACGCCCGTGAGCAGGCTTTCCGCCAGCCCGGCCACGCCCAGCCAGGGATTGTTGCGCAGCCAGCGCAGGTTGAAGCGGTAGCCCAGCTCGAACAGGATCAGGCCGAAGGCGACGTCGGCCAGCAGCGCCACCGGCCCGGCGTCGGGCGCCGGCAGCACGCCGACCTGCGAGCTGCCCAGGGCGAAACCGACCAGGCCATAGAAGCTGATGCGCGGCAGCCCGGTGAAGCGCTGCCCGAATTCGCCGGCCAGCCAGGCGATCGCCAGGGCGATCGGCCAGGCGAGGCTGGTCAGGATGGGCAGCAGGTCGGGCATTGGGTCCTCTACGCGGAATGGGTTCTCGTAGGGTGGTCGGCTCTGCCGGCCGCGCGTTCAACCACAGCATGCATCGTCACTGAGCATCCGGGAGTTGGACGCGCGGTCGGCGAAGCCGACCACCCTACGGGTTATTGGCAATTCTACAAGAGGGGTTGCTGCGCACGATTGACGTAGGAAGACGCCTATTTGGAGAGCAGCCGCATGGCCCGCTCCAGCCCTTCCAAGGTGATCGGAAACATGCGGTCATTCATGATCTGCTTGATCACCGCGATCGACTGCCGGTACTGCCACAGGTGTTCCGGCTCCGGATTGAGCCAGGCGAACTTGGGAAAGGCGGAAGTAAATCGCGCCAGCCAGGCCGCCCCGGCTTCTTCGTTGTTGTATTCGACCGAGCCGCCCGGCGCCAGCACCTCGTAGGGGCTCATGGTGGCGTCGCCCACGAACAGCACGCGGGTATCGGGCGGATACTTGCGCAGCACGTCCCAGGTCGGGAAGCGCTCGCTGTGGCGGCGCCGGTTGTTCTTCCACAGGTAGTCGTAGACGCAGTTGTGGAAGTAATAGAACTCCATGTTCTTGAATTCGGTCTTGGCCGCCGAGAACAGCTCTTCCACCCGTTCGATGTGGTCGTCCATCGAGCCGCCCACATCCAGCAGCATGACCACCTTGATGCGGTTCTTGCGCTCCGGCTGCATGCGGATGTCGAGGTAGCCCGCATTGCTGGCGGTGGCGCGGATGGTGTCGTCCAGCGCCAGTTCTTCCGCCGCCCCGGTGCGGGCGGAGCGGCGCAGGCGGCGCAGTGCCACCTTGATGTTGCGGGTGCCCAGTTCGCGCTCGTCGTCGTAGTCGCGGTAGCTGCGCTGTTCCCACACCTTGACCGCGCTGCGGTTGCGTCCCTGGCCGCCGATGCGGATGCCTTCCGGGTTGGTGCCGCCGTTGCCGAAGGGCGAGGTGCCGCCGGTGCCGATCCACTTGTTGCCGCCTTCGTGGCGGCCGTGCTGCTCCTTCAGCAGTTCTTCGAGGCGCTGCTGCAGCTTGTCGTAGCCGAGCTTTTCGAGCGCCGCTTTCTGTTCCGGCGTGAGCTCGCGCTCGAAGCGCTTGAGCAGCCATTCGAGCGGAATCTCGGCCTTCTCGTCGAACACGGCGTTCACGCCCTTGAAGAACATGCCGAAGGCCCGGTCGAACTTGTCGAAGTGGGCTTCGTCCTTCACCAGGGTCAGGCGCGCGAGGTAGTAGAACTCGTCGAGCGAGGGGGCCGTCACGCCGCGCTGCAGGGCTTCGAGCAGGGTCAGGAATTCCTTGATCGTGACCGGGACCTTGGCGTCGCGCAGCGTGTAGAAGAAATCGATCAGCATGGCATTACACGCGCGCGTGCCGCTCCAGCCGCGCGTGCAGGGCGCTTTTTATCGCGGGCCATTCGCTGCGCAGGATGCTGTACATGACCGTGTCGCGCACGGTGCCGTCGCGCCGCAGCGCGTGGTGGCGCAGCACGCCGTCCTTGTGCGCGCCCAGCTTTTCGATGGCGGCCTGGGAGGCGAAGTTCTCGCCATCGGTACGCAGCCCGACCACCCCGCAGCCGAGAGTGTCGAAGGCATGCGACAGGAGCAGCAGCTTGCAGCTGGTGTTCACGTGGGTGCGCTGCACGCTCTTGGCGTACCAGGTGTAGCCGATCTCGACCCGCCCCACGTTCGCCAGGATGTCGTGGTAGCTGGTGCTGCCGAGCAGGGCGCCGCTGCGGGCGTCGATCACGGCAAACGCGACCCGGTCGCGCGTATCGAGCGCGGTGCCGATGTACTGGAGCGCATTGTGCGGCTCCGGCACGCTGGTCACGCGCAGCTTCCACAGCTCGCCGTCGCTGGCGGCGGCGCGCAGGCCGGCTTCGTGGTGCGGCGCGAGCGGCTCCAGGCGCAGGCCGTTGAACTCCAGCGTGACCGGACTGACCTTGATCATCGGTTGGTCCTCGACATATAGACCAGGCGCTCGAACAGGTGCACGTCCTGCTCGTTCTTCAGCAGGGCGCCGGCCAGCGGCGGCACGATGGCCTTGTTGTCCTGGCTGCGCAGGGCCTCCGCCGGGATGTCCTCGGCCAGCAGGAGTTTCAACCAGTCGAGGAATTCCGAGGTCGAGGGCTTCTTCTTGATGCCGGCCACCTCGCGCAGCTCGTAGAAGCTCTGCAAGGCGGCTGCCAGCAGGTCCTGCTTCAGCGTCGGGAAGTGAACCTTGACGATGTCGGCCATCGTCTCGCGGTCCGGAAATTTAATATAGTGGAAGAAGCAGCGGCGCAGGAAAGCGTCCGGCAGTTCCTTCTCGTTGTTCGAGGTGATGATCACCAGCGGGCGGTGTTTGGCCACCACCATCTCGCGCGTCTCGTAGACGTAGAACTCCATGCGGTCCAGTTCGCGCAGCAGGTCGTTGGGGAACTCGATGTCGGCCTTGTCGATCTCGTCGATCAAGAGCACCACCGGCTCGGGCGCTGTAAACGCCTGCCACAGCACGCCCTTGACGATGTAGTTGTGGATGTCGCGCACCCGTTCGTCGCCGAGCTGGGAGTCGCGCAGGCGCGACACCGCGTCGTATTCGTACAGGCCCTGCTGGGCCTTGGTGGTCGATTTCACGTGCCACTGCAGCAGCGGCATGTCGAGGGCGCTTGCCACTTCTTCGGCCAGCATGGTTTTGCCGGTGCCCGGCTCGCCCTTGATCAGGAGCGGGCGGCCGAGCGTGAGCGCGGCGTTGACGGCGAGTTTCAGGTCATCGGTGGCGACGTAGTTGTCGCTGCCTTCGAAACGTGCGGAAGCGTGCATGGGCATTCTGGATGGGAGAGAAATGAAGTCGAGTATATGCCAGAACAGGGCGCCCGGAGGAAGCGCGCGTTTGTAGACTGGTGACAACTCTTCAGATAGAATCGACAGGTTGGTAGTCCATTTGCTAACTTTTTGTGCGTTTGCGGTATTCGAATTACAACTAACGAGCCACACCCATGAAAACATCCTTAGCACTACTGGTGCTGGCAGCGTTTGCCGCCAGCGCCACCCCGGCAGCTGCCGCGGAAGTCGTCGGCAATCCGAAGGCAGCCCCGGCCAAGATCGAAATGTGCATCGGCTGCCACGGCATCCCGCACTACAAGACCGCTTACCCCGAGGTCTACCAGGCGCCGATGATCGGCGGCCAGTCGGCCAAGTACATCGAGAGCGCACTGAAGGCCTACCGCAAGGGCGACCGCAAGCACCCGTCGATGGTCGGTATCGCCAAGTCGCTGAGCGACCAGGACATCGCCGACGTCGCTGCCTATTATTCGCAGCAGACCCCCGCCACCGCCAAACGCTGAGGAACGGACGATGAAAAAACTGATTTCCGCGCTGGTCGTCGGCGCCTTTTGCTGCAGTGTCTCCACCTTTGCTTCGGCGGCCGACGTCTCGAAAGGCGAGGCCCTGGTCAAGAAGTACAACTGCGCGTCCTGCCACGGCGCCGACTTCAACAAGCCGATCGACCCGAGCTATCCGAAACTGGCCGGCCAGCATCCCGACTACCTGACCCACGCCCTGCGCGCTTACAAGCGCGGCGCCGGCGCCAATGGTCGCACCAACCCGATCATGGCGGGCCAGGTGCAGCCGCTGTCGAACCAGGACATGGCCGACATCGGCGCTTACCTGAGCAGCCTGCCGTCGCAGCTGGTGGTCAGCAAGTAACAGCCTTCTCACGGTTCCAGCGTCGAGCTGGTAAACTGACGATCCCCCCGACCGGGAAGCCGGCGGGGGGATTTTGTTTTTGGCTGTTGTAGGGTGGTCGGCTTGCCGACCGCGCGTCCGACTCCGGCATGCTCCGAGGCTGATCATGCGCTGGCTGAACGCGCGGTCGGCAGAGCCGACCACCCTACGGGCAACGCCGCCTTCCAGGACTTCCGCACAACGGGTCAGGTCTGACATTTAGACGCGGGCTCAGCATTAACCCGAAGCCGAACTGTCGGGCTCGTGTCCGATTGTCAGACCTGACCCGGTGTGAAAAATAGAAAGGTCCGCAGCTTCAGCGGCTGGCGCGCCGGCGCACGCATTCGATGTAGGCCTCGGTATCCGGCGGGAGGCCATTGCGCTGCGAGGCCCAGATCATCTCGCCCAGGCATTCCATGATCTCGTGGTGCGCCTCGTGCTCGCCGATGCGGCTCACCAGCAGGTCGTGCGCGGCCTTGATGCCGCGCGGCTGGTCGATCGAGACCTGCTCGGCGATCGACAGGTGCATCGACAGGTGCAGGAAAGGATTCGGCTTGCCGCCTTCGACCGAATAGTCGCGCGCGACAGCGGCGTCGACGTCCTCGAGCTCGGCGTGATATTCGGGATGCTGGACGAGCCAGTCGGCCGCGATGGCGTCCATCGGGCTCAGGATCTCGCCGTTGCGCTGCTTGCGCAGGGCTTCGCAGAAAAAGCGGCGCACGTCGTGCGAGGACGGAGTGAACATGATCGGAAGGGGAGGTAAAAGGCGGGAAGCCGGTATTTTACCGCTTCCCGCCCGCGCCTGCTTCAGGGCGCCGCGCTCGCTGCAGGTGCCGGCGCGGGTACCGGCGCAGGTACCGGCGCGGCCGGACGCGGGGCCGCCGACGGCCCGCATTCGGGACGGTGGAACAACAGTGACTGCGCCTTCGCCGCGTCGCCCAGGGCCGCCGCGCGCTCGCCCATCATGGTCTTGGCGACGCAGACCTGGCCGGTGGCGCGGGTCTTGTCCTCGCGCGCTTCCTCGAGCAGTTCCTCTTCGCTCAGCTTGCCCAGGAAGTGGCGTGCGATCGGGTTCGGCCACTGGTCCTTGTCGTCGTGCTTGAACGCCTTTTCCAGGTCGGCCCGGGCAGCGTCGCCCTCGCCCAGGTGCAGGCGCGCCAGGTACAGCCAGAGCGCGGCGTTGCGGTCGCCCGGGAGCTTTTCCAGGCCCAGGCGCAGGTGGCGCGCGGCCTGGGCATAGTCGCGCCGCGGCATGTAGCCGATCCCGGTCATGAAATTGGCGGCGGGGTTGTTGCCGGCCAGGGCGCGGTCGAGCCAGGTCCTGGCCTGCTGCAGGTCGCGCTTGACGCCGCTGCCGTTCCGGTAGAGCGACCACAGCATCATCTGGGCGTCGGTATTGCCGCCGTCCGCTTCCTGTTGGACCCAGGCTTCGATGCCGCGCCGCTGGCCCAGCGGCTCGCCGCCGATGTAGCTGATGTAGAGCTTTTCCTGGCTCATCGCGAACAGCACCCGGTGCGAGCGCAGGAAGTCCGCGCCCAGCAGGAGGTCGACGTCGTTCAGGTCGGTGTCGATCACGCCGACGTGGGCATTGCGGATGGTCTCCTCGCCCAGCTGCAGGGTGTCGAACACGGTCACCCAGCGCGCGATCCGGGTCTCGCCCACGCCGACGCTGAAGCCGGCGCGCTCGACACCGGGCGCGTCGAGCTTCAGACCGGCGCGCTTGGCGGCGCGCAGCGTGACGACGGTCGTCGCGGAGCCGCTGTCGATGATCGCGTTCAGCTTTTTCCCATTGAGCAAGACCGTGAAGTGGGGATTCGGGCTCGCGTCGAAACTGCGCTCGAAGGGGATGACGACCGCGTCCGGGTCCCAATAGGCAAGGAAGCGTTCCTTGCAGTTGAGCGGGCGGAAGAAGCGGATCTGTTTTTCGGCCAGCGAGAATTCGAGGTCCGCCTGCAGCAGGAAAGGCGCGCCGACCATGCCGTCAAAGGAAGGCGCGTGGCCGAAATCGTGCAGCACGCGCAGCGATCCGTTCTTCGCAGCGGCCGGTCCAGCGCGCAGTTCCTTGAAGCGGGCCTGGTAGACGCGGCTGTAGCCGCCGATGCCGACCGCGGTCCTGCCGGTCTGCCACAGCGTCATGTCGCGCGGCTCGGTGCCGGTGCGCGTCAGGGCGCTGTCGCCGGCGCCGGTGTCGACCAGCAAGGTCGCCGGGGTGCCGTTGAGCGAGCCTTCCATCGTGATCTCGAGGGCAGGCCCGGTGTAGCGTACCGGGACCGAGGCAATGTTGACATATTTGCAGGCTTCGGTGTCGGGGGCCGCATGGGCGGGGAGGGTGGCCAGCAGCAGGAGGCTGCAGCCAAACAGGCGGGAGAGAAGCTTCATCCAGACATTGTCATCGCGCAATCGGCATTTGACAATTCAGCAGGCATAAAGGGGCCGTGCGCGAACGCGCAGGCAACAACACCTGCGCCGGCGGGCGGCGCAGGTGAGAGGGAGGCGACCTTATTCGTCCGGCACCAGCACCAGCGGATCCGGCGCGGCCGGGCGCGCCGAAGCGGCCGTCGCGAGCGCCGGCTGCCCTTGCTGCTGCGCCTTGGCGCCGCCCTGCGCGCGGCCGTGCGGCTGGCGCAGGTAGCGTGCGCTGTGGCGGCGCTCGCCGTTCGGACCCTTGGCCGGCCAGGTGATGAAGCGCGACAACTCCTGCAGCGCACGCTGGTAGACATCGCGCTTGAACTCGATGACCACGTCCAGCGGCACCCAGTAGTCGTGCCAGCGCCAGGCATCGAACTCGGGATGGTCGGTCAGGCGCAGGTTGACGTCGTTATCGCGCGCCATCATGCGCAGCAGGAACCAGATCTGCTTCTGGCCACGATAGTGGCCGCGGATCTCGCGCTTGATGAAGTGATCGGGCACCTCATAGCGCAGCCAGTCGCGGGTGCGGCCCACGATCTTGACGTGTTCCTGGCGCAAACCGATTTCTTCCTCGAGTTCGCGGTACATCGCCTGCTCCGGCGTCTCGCCGTATTTGATACCTCCTTGCGGAAACTGCCACGAGTGCTCGCGCACCCGCTTGCCCCACCACACCTCATTATTGGCGTTCAGCAGGATGATGCCGACGTTGGGGCGGAACCCTTCACGATCGAGCATAAGTGCACCTCGAAACTTTCTGCCGGCAATGCAGTCCTTATATTTTTACCCACAAAGTGCCTTGCCCGCCCGGCCGGCTGGTTGCCGACAGGGCGGGTGATGCTTGTTCCGGACCCATTTGTAGAAAGATTGGACGCATCAGCCAGCTAATCCTTTAAAATTAGGTCGATTATAACTCTCTCTTTTTAAAAAGAATTCACGGATATGCGCGCCTCACGATTTTTTATTTCAACTCTTAAAGAAGCGCCTTCCGACGCCGAAATCGTCAGCCATCAGCTGATGATGCGCGCCGGGATGATCAAGCGGCTTGGCTCGGGCATTTATACCTACATGCCGACCGGCCTGCGCATCATCCGCAAGGTCGAAAACATCATCCGCGAAGAAATGAACAAGGCGGGTGCCATCGAGCTCCTGATGCCGCTGGTGCAGCCGGCCGAACTGTGGCAGGAAACGGGTCGCTGGGACAAGATGGGTCCGGAACTCATGCGCGTCAAGGACCGCCACGGCCGCGAATTCGCCATCCAGCCGACCTCGGAAGAAGTCGTGACCGATGTCGTGCGCAGCGAACTCAAGTCCTACCGCCAGCTGCCGATCAACTTCTACCACATCCAGACCAAGTTCCGCGACGAGCGCCGTCCGCGCTTCGGCCTGATGCGCGGCCGCGAGTTCACGATGAAGGATGCCTACTCCTTCGACCGCGACGTCGAAGGCATGCAGAAGTCCTACGCGACCATGTTCGACGCGTACACCAGGATCTTCACCCGCTTCGGCCTGAAGTTCCGCGCGGTGGCGGCCGACAACGGCGCCATCGGCGGCACCGGCTCGCATGAATTCCACGTCATCGCCAGCACCGGCGAAGACGCACTGGTGTACTGCCCGACATCAAGCTACGCCGCCAACATCGAAGCGGCCGAAGCGCTGGCCGTCGGCAAGCGCGCCGCACCGACCCAGGAACTCACCAAGACCTCGACCCCCGGCAAGACCAAGTGCGAAGCCGTGGCCGACATGCTGAACATCCCGCTGCAGCAGCACGTCAAGAGCATTGCCCTGACCGTCGAGAACGAAGGCAAGAAGAGCTACTTCCTGCTGCTGCTGCGCGCCGACCATGAACTCAACGAGATCAAGGTGTCGAAAGTCGCCGGCCTGAAGGAGTTCCGCTTCTCAACCGAAGCCGAGATCGTCGAAGCCTACGGCACCGTGCCGGGCTACCTCGGTCCGATCGGTACCAAGCTGCCGGTCACCGTGGTGGCCGACCGGGCGGTGGCCAACATGGCCGACTTCGTCTGCGGCGCCAACGAAGCGGATTACCACTACACGGGCGCCAACTGGGGCCGCGACTGCGCCGAGCCGATGGTGGCCGACCTGCGCAACGTGGTCGAGGGCGATCCTTCGCCGGACGGCAAGGGCGTGCTGGCGATCGAGCGCGGTATCGAAGTGGGCCACGTGTTCCAGCTCGGCACCGCCTATTCGGAAGCGATGCAGGCCACCTTCCTGGACGAAGCCGGCAAGCCGGCCCCGCTGCAGATGGGCTGCTACGGCATCGGCGTGACCCGCATCCTGGGCGCGGCCATCGAGCAGAACTACGACGACAAGGGCATCATCTGGCCGGATTCGATCGCGCCCTTCGAGCTGGTGCTGTGCCCGATGGGCCTGGACCGCAGCGAGATGGTCAAGGAGCAAACCGAGAAGCTGTACGCGGATCTGACCGCGCTAGGGGTCGACGTCATCCTCGACGACCGCGGCCTGCGTCCGGGCGCGATGTTCGCCGACTGGGAGCTGATCGGCGTGCCGCACCGCATCGTCATCGGCGAGCGCGGCCTCAAGGAAGGAAACCTGGAATACCAGGGCCGCCGCGACGACGCCGCCACCAGCGTGCCGGTCGACGGCATGGTCGCCTTCATCAAGGGCAAGCTGGGCAAGTGAACGTCGTCACGCTGTTCCCTTCGGCGGCGAGCGTGCTGCTTGCCGCCGGCTTGCTGTTCGGCGCGCTGTTCGGTGCGCCTGCGCACGCCGGCAACCAGAAGGAAGAGCAGCTGGCCGACGCGGTGCGCCTGGCCCTGGCCAACGCCATCCACGACAGGCGCCCGCCCAAGCCGGTGCTGCGCGACGAGGCGGCGCGGGTGCGTTACCAGGGCTGGTTTGGCGAGATGTCGAAGCGCCTGGCCAAGCGCATCCCGGACGACCTGTCGCGCACCGAGTTCCTCGAGACGGTCTGGTACGAGGCCACCCGCGCCGGCCTCGATCCGGGGCTGGTGCTGGGCCTGATCCAGGTCGAGTCGGCCTACCGCAAGTACGCCATCTCGATCGCCGGCGCGCGCGGCTACATGCAGGTGATGCCATTCTGGACCAAGGTGATCGGCGACAGCGACCGCCGCATGCTGTTCAACATGCAGACCAATTTGCGCTACGGCTGCTCGATCCTGCGCATGTACATCGACATGGAAAAGGGCAACCTCTACCTGGCCCTCGGCCGCTACAACGGCAGCCGCGGCAAGCCGCAGTATCCGAACGCAGTGCTGTCGGCGTGGAAGAAGTGGGAATTCAATCTGACGACGTAGGCTGAGCAGCTTTCGCACGCCACAGGCAGATGATTTTCCGCTAGCCCAAAGACCGTCGCCCCGGCGCAGGCCGGGGCCCAATTTCCCGCAAGGCCTGCATCCCACGTCGGCCCGCAGGCCCACCACCACCCCACCACCAACAATCCCGCAACATTTCAACCCGCCATATGTACTTGGCAAGGTGTAAACTCTGCGCTTTCCCGACGTAGAGGTCCCCATGCGATTGTCCTCCCTCGCCAGCGCCCTGCTGCTCGCCACCTTGGCCGGCTGCACCGCCGTACCCCCCGTCTCCCAGCAGTCCGCCAGCCAGTCCCCCATTGACGGCCGCGCGAAAAACGTCATCTTCTTCCTCGGCGACGGCATGGGCCTGAACACCCTCACCGCCGCGCGCATCTTCCACGCCGGCGAAGAAGGCGAACTCACCATCGACCGCCTGCCCGAATCGGCCTTCGTGAAGACCTTCTCGAACGACGCCATGGTGACCGACAGCGCGGCCGGCATGGCGGCCTACATGACCGGGGTGAAGCACAACAACGGCGTGATCTCGATGTCCTTCGGCACCCGCTCGATCGCACCTGGCAAGGACGCCAACGGCAATGCGCTGGTGAGCCAATGCGAGAATGGCACGCCCGCCACCACCTTGCTGGAACTGGCGCGCCGGCGCGGCATGGCGATCGGCGTCGTCACCAACACCAGCGTCACCGACGCCACGCCCGCATCAAGCTACGGCCACGGCTGCCACCGCAAGCTCGAGACCGACTTCGCCGCTGCCGTGGTGCCGGGCGGCGCCGGCTACAACGGCGACCTCGGCCCGCGCGGGCTGGACGTGCTGTTCGGCGGCGGCGCCCAGTTCTTCACGCCCTTCGCGCGCGGCGGCAAGCGCGCCGACAACCGCGACCTGCTGGCAGAACTGCAGGCACGCGGCACGCGCGTGGTGTCCGACACCGCCGGCTTCAACGCGCTCGCCGCCAACGCCCAAGGCCCGGTGGTCGGCCTGTTCGCCGCCAACCACATGGACTACGACGCGGTGCGCGATCAGGCGAAGCAGCCCAGCTTGAGCGAGATGACGCGCAAGGCCATCGACCTGCTGGCGCCACACGCGAGTCAAACCGGCAAGGGCTTCTTCCTCGTGGTCGAGGGCGGCCTGATCGACCACGCGCTGCACGCTACCCTGGGTAAACGCGCGCTGCAGGAAACCGTATCCTACAACGCCGCCATGCAAGCCGCGCTCGACAAGATGGAAGCGCTCGATCCGGGCCTGAAGAACACCCTGGTCGTCGCCACCGCCGACCATGACCACACGCTGCTCCTGAACGGCTACACGGTCCGCACCGGCAAGACCACACCGACCAATCCGGGCGTGCTGGGCCTGGTGCGCAACCTGGACGGCACACCGGCGCTCGACCGCGAAGGCCGTCCCTTCACCATCATCGGCTTCGGCACCGGCGAGAACCGCAGCAACGGCAGCCGCGCAACGAAACCCGTGCTGACCGACGAGATGATCACGCGCGACGACTACCACCAGGAAGCGGTGGTGCGCACCCGCACGGGCGCCGAGACCCACGGCGGCGCCGACGTCTACCTCGGCGCCGCCGGCGCCGGGTCCGAACTGTTCCGCGGGACCATCGACAACACCCGCGTCTTCAGCCTGATCAAGACCGCCGCCGGCCTGTAAGGAGACCACCATGAACCGACGACTTTCCCTCCTGCTGGCCGCCAGCCTGTTCTCTACCGGCGTCGTGGCCGCGCCTCAGGCCAGGAACATCATCTTCTTCCTCGGCGACGGCATGGGCCCGACCACCATCACGGCCGCGCGCATCTACAAGCACGGCGAAGATGGCCTCTTGAACTTCGAGCGGCTGGAGCGCACCGCGCGCATCAAGACCTATTCGAACGACTTCCAGACCACCGACAGCGCGCCCTCGATGGGCGCCTACATGACCGGGGTGAAGATCAACCAGGACGGCATCTCGATGAAGGATGCGCGCGCCATCGATCCGGGCAAGGACGCCAACGGCAACCGCACGGTCGACAAGTGCGGCCAGAACAACGGCCAGGTGGTGCCGACCATCCTGGAACTGGCCAAGGCTGCTGGCCGTGCCGTGGGCGCGGTGACCACGACCGCGCTGACCCACGCGACGCCGGCTTCCACCTTCGCCCACGCCTGCCACCGCGACGCGGCCTACAGCATCGCGCGCCAGATCGTGCCGGGCGGGGAGGGCTATAACGCGGCGCTGGGCGACGGCGTGGACGTGCTGATGGGCGGCGCGCGCAACTACTTCACGCCCTACGACAAGGCCGCGAACCCGAAGGGCCGCGCGGACGGGCGCGACTTGCTCAAGGAATTCGCCGCGCAGGGCTATGCCGTGGGCGCGACGCGCGCCGACATGATGTCCGCGCGCCCGGGCCGCAAGTTCGTCGGCATCTACAGCGTCGACGACCACCTCGATTATGCGCTGTCGCGCCGCCCCGAGCAGCCGTCGCTGGGCGAAATGGCGCTCAAGGCCGTGGAACTGCTGTCGAAGGACCCGGACGGCTTCTTCCTGATGGTCGAAGGCGGCAAGATCGACCACGCGCTGCACGACAACATGGCCCAGAACGCACTGGCCGACACGGTGGCCTTCGACGAGGCGATCCAGGCCGTGATCGAGCGCATGCGCGCCATCGACCCGGGCCTGGAAAACACCCTGATCGTGGTGACGGCGGACCACGACCACACGATGGTCCTGAACGGCTACCCGAAGCGCGGCAGCAAGGTGCTCGACATCGTGCACGACTACGCCACCGGCGAACCGAAGAAGGACGCCGACGGCAAGACCTTTACGGCCCTCGTTTTCGGCAACGGCAAGGTACGCCCGGACACGCGCGCCGACGTGACCAGCGCCGCGGCCCTGGATGTGAACTACCAGCAGGAGGCGGGCGTGCGCACGCTGTACGAATCGCACGGGGGCGGGGACGTGAAGCTGTATGCGGTGGGCGCCGGGTCGGCGCCGTTCAAGGGGACGATGGAGAATACGCAGGTGTTCCACCTGATGAAGGCGGCGGCGGGGTTGTAAGGTCCTCGCGGCGTCGTGTCGGCGCTGCCGAAGTCGCGACGCTCTGTCGGCCCACTGCACTCACCAACGTCATCCCGGCGAAGGCCGGGATCCAATTTTCCGTCCGGAGTCAGCGTCGCTGGCTGATTCACGAACTTGGATTCCCGCCTGCGCGGGAATGACGATCGAAGGATAGTGGTGGAAGTGATGGCGGTGGCACGCCCGCTGCTAACATCCTCAAAAACAAAAAGCCCCGGTTCACCGGGGCTTTTCATTTGCAAGGCTACTGGACAGCCGGCCAGTGCTTACTTCAGGTGGTCCGAAATGAGCTTGGTCATTTCGAACATCGAGACCTGTGCCTTGCCACCGAAGACAGCCTTCAGCTTGTCGTCGGCATTGATCATGCGGCGGTTCGATTCGTCCTGCAGGTTCTGGGCCTTGATGTAGTCCCAGACTTTCTTGGTGACTTCGGTGCGCGGCAGCGGCTTGTTGCCCACCACTGCTGCCAGTTCGCCCGACGGGGTCATCTCTTTCATGAACGCGGCGTTCGGCTTGCGTGCTGCGGCCGGCTTCGCTGCGGGTTTCGCTGCTGCTTTTGCTGGAGCTGCTTTCTTTGCTGCAGGCTTGGCCGCTGCGGCCGGCTTGGCGGCTGCTGCTTTCTTGGCCGGCGCTGCGGTGGATTTCTTGGCTGTTGCCATCTTCGAGCCTCCTAAACGAACACAGGGAAAAAGTTGCGCTATTGACGCACCGGCTTATATTGGTGGCCTTTTACTGTTCATGCAAGTCTTTTTCGAAATTTTTTCACTCTGATAAGCCTCGAAATGCGAGCTATCGCACACTATTCGCATTTGAACCGAAAAAACCGGTCCCCGAATGTGAAAAAACCGCGCCAGGCCAGGGCCCGCGCGGTTTCGAGGGAAGCGCGAAAGGGTCAGCGCATGCCGGGCATCATGCCCTTCATCCCGCGCATCATCTTCATCAGGCCACCGCCTTTGAGCTTCTTCATCATGGTCTGCATCTGCTCGAACTGGTTCAGCATGCGGTTCACTTCCTGCACCTGCACGCCGGCGCCGGCCGCGATGCGGCGCTTGCGGTTGGCCTTGATCAGTTCCGGCTTGGCGCGCTCGCCAGGTGTCATCGAGTCGATGATGCCGACCATGCGCCGCACCTGCTTCTCGGCCTGGTCCATGTTGGCGCCTGCGGCGGCCTGCTGGAACTGGGCCGGCAGTTTATCCAGCAGGCCGGACATGCCGCCCATCTTCTTCATTTGCGTGAGCTGGGCCTTGAAATCGTTCATGTCGAACTTGCCGCCGCCCTTGATCTTGTTGGCGAGTTCCGTCGCGGCCTGGGCGTCGACGCCCTTGCGCGCTTCTTCGACCAGCGCCAGGATGTCGCCCATGCCCAGCACGCGGTTGGCCATGCGGGTCGGGTCGAAGGCTTCCAGGCCGTCCAGCTTTTCGGATACGCCCGCGAACTTGATCGGCTTGCCGGTCACGTGGCGCACCGACAGCGCCGCACCGCCGCGCGAATCGCCATCGAGCTTGGTCAGCACCACGCCGGTGAGCGGCAGGGCGTCGTTGAAGGCCTTGGCGGTGTTGATCGCATCCTGGCCCAGCATGGCGTCGACCACGAACAGGGTCTCGACCGGATTGACGGCGGCGTGCACCGCGGCGATCTCCTGCATCATCGCTTCGTCGATACCGAGACGGCCGGCGGTGTCGATGATCAGGACGTCGTGGTAGTGCTTCTTGGCCCAGTCCAGCGCGTTACGCGCGATGTCGACCGGCTTGTCGCTGGCGGTGGAGGGGAAGAAGTCGGCGCCGACCTGCTTGGTCACCGACTCCAGCTGCGCGATCGCGGCCGGGCGGTAGACGTCGGCGGAAACCGTCAGGACCTTCTTTTTCTTCTGTTCCTTGAGGTACTTGGCGAGCTTGCCGGTGGTGGTGGTTTTACCCACACCCTGCAGGCCGGCCATCAGGATGATCGCCGGCGGCTGCTGGGCGAAGGACAGCTGGGTGGCGTCCGGACCCAGGTCGGCGCCCATCAGGGCGGCCAGCTCGCGCTGCACCACGCCGACCAGGGCCTGGCCGGGGCTGAGCGAGCCGATGACTTCTTCGCCGAGGGCTTTTTCTTTGACTTTGGCGATGAATTCGCGCACCGCCGGCAGCGCCACGTCGGCTTCCAGCAGGGCCATGCGCACTTCGCGCAGCATCTCGGCAGTGTTCGCCTCGGTGAGGCGGGCCTCGCCGCGCATCGTCTTGACGACCTTGGCTAGGCGTTGGGTAAGGTTATCTAGCATGTTCTACCTGACGTATATATATGACAGCCGTAGGGTGGTCGGCTCCGCCGACCGCGCGTCCAGCTGCGGCTGGCCATGTGGCAGCGCATCTGCCAGTTGAACGCGCGGTCGGCAAGCCGACCACCCTACCAATTCGATAAACCACCATTCTACCTTGCAGCGACCGCCAGGTTTTGCTGAGCGAGCGATATAGCGCAATTTTTCATCAAGCGTGGTGTCATCGATCAGGCATAAACCTTGCCGCAGTTGATACATATCAGGTACCAGTAGGCCATTTCCCGTCAGCATCGTCTTTCGTGCGCGCGTCCGTCGTTGCACGGCTATCAACGGGAGAGAGGCATGATCAAGGTATTCCGTAACATCCTCGTCGCAAGCGCCCTGCTGGCAGCAGGCACTGCCGGGGCCCAGGACGTGGTCCGGCTGGGAAACCTCAAGCTGGCGCATTTCGGCGCGGTGTCTTATATCAAGGAGATCGCCCCGTCCTGCGGCATCCGGGTCGAGGAAAAAATCTTCGCCAAGGGGCTGGACGTGATGCAGGCGATCATCGCCGGCGAACTGGACGTGGGCGCGACCGCGTCCGAGGCGGCAATCTCGGGCCGCGCCGGCGGCGCGCCGATCGTGGTGGTGGCGGGCTTCGCGCGCGGCGGGGCGCGGCTGGTGGCGCGGCCGGAACTCGGCGTCAAGAGCGTCGCCCAGCTCAAGGGCCGCAAGGTCGGCGTCACCCGCGGCGCGATCCAGGAAGTGCTCCTGATGGCGGAACTGGCGCGCCATGGCCTGAAGGCCGACGCCGCCCCCGGCAAGGACGTGCAGCTGGTGTACCTGTCCTACCCCGACCTGAATCAAGCGCTGCTGGGCAAGCAGATCGACGCCATGATGCAGTCCGAGCCGCAGTCGTCCCAGGCCATCAACAAGGGCTACGGGGTCGAGGTGCTGAAACCTTACGACACCCCGATCGGCGAGCCGGTGCGCACCCTGGTCATGACCGAGCAGTTCTACCGCGAGCGTCGTCCGCTGGCGGAAAAATTCATGCGCTGCTTCGTCGAGGCCACCCGCACCTTCATCGACAGTCCGGCCGTGGCCGAGAAGTACGTGCGCGAGGTGCTGTTCAAGAACCAGATCACGAGCGACGACTTCCAGGACGCGATCCGCAACTCCCCGTATTCATATGCCATCACGCCCGAGCACATCCAAGTCACCACCGATACCATGCTCAAGACCGGGGTAGGGCGCATGGCGCACCCGCCGCTGGCGAAGGACTGGGTCCGCACCGACCTGCTGGACGCCGCCATGGCCAGCCTGAAGCTGCGCTGAGAGCCGCCCATGGACCGGATCGAACGACGCAAATATGCGCGCGAGCGCTGGAAGGGCACCACCGTCGGCATGGTGGCGCCGCTGCTGGCCCTCATCATCTGGCAGGCCGTGGCCGCCGCCGGCTGGGTCAACCCGCAGGTGCTGCCGGCCCCGCTCGACGTCGGGCGCAAGTGGCTGGCCTACCTGCTGCCCCTCGCGCCCTATGCGGAGTACACCGAGGGCGGCTGGCTGCGCTGGGCCCTGTCGGGCGAGCTGCCGGTCGACATCGCGACCAGCATGCTGCGCGTGGTGCTGGGTTTCGGCATCGGCGCCGGGCTCGCCCTGCCGCTCGGGCTGGCGATGGGCGCCAGCCCCCTCGTGTATGCCTGGCTGAATCCCCTGGTGCAGATCCTGCGGCCGATTCCGCCGATCGCCTATATCCCGCTGGCGATCCTGTGGTTCGGGCTGGGCAATCCGCCGGCCGTGTTCCTGATCGCGCTCGGCGCGTTTTTCCCGGTCCTGATGAACACCATCGCCGGGGTGCGCCACGTGGACGGCATCTACCTGCGCGCGGCGCGCAACCTGGGCGCGGACGGCGCCACCCTGTTCGTGCGCGTGATCCTGCCGGCCGCCGTGCCTTACATCCTGTCCGGGGCGCGGATCGGGATCGGCACCGCCTTCATCGTGGTGATCGTGTCCGAGATGATCGCGGTGAACAACGGACTTGGCTTTCGCATCCTGGAAGCGCGCGAGTACTTCTGGTCCGACAAGATCATCGCCGGGATGATCACCATCGGCATGCTCGGCCTGGCGATCGACGTCGCCATGAACCGCCTGAACAACCATCTGCTGCGCTGGCACCGCGGCCTGGAGCACTGACATGAACGCACCGCATTCGTTCCACCTTGGGCCGCACATTTGCGTCGACGCCGTCAGCAAGACCTTCGAGACCGGCGGGCGCCTGGTGACCGCGCTGCAGGACATCCACCTGGACATCCCGCGCGGCCAGTTCACCTGCCTGCTCGGCCCTTCGGGCTGCGGCAAGTCGACCCTGCTCAACGCGGTGGCCGGCTTCTCGCTGCCCAGCAGCGGGTCGATCGCGGTCGACGGCAGGAATGTGGCCGCACCCGGGCCGGACCGCGGCATGGTATTCCAGGAGTATGCGCTGTTCCCCTGGATGACGGTCGAGGACAACATCGCCTTCGGCCTGTACGTCAAGGGCATGTCCAAACCCGAGATCCGCGAGCGGGTAGGGGGCTTGCTGCACATGCTGTCCCTGCTGGAATTCCGCCAGCGCTTTCCCAAGGACCTGTCCGGCGGCATGCGCCAGCGTGTCGCGATCGCGCGCGTGCTGGCGCTCGACTCCCCGATCATGCTGATGGACGAACCCTTCGGCGCCCTGGACGCGCTCACCCGCCGCAACCTGCAGGACGAGCTGCTGCGCATCTGGTCGGACCTCAAGAAAACCATCCTGTTCGTCACCCACAGCATCGAGGAAGCGATCTACCTGGCCGACCGCATCGTGGTGATGACCTACCGGCCGGGGACGATCAAGCGCGACTTGCCGGTGCTGCTGCCCCGCCTGCGCGACCCGGCCTCGCTCGAGTTCAATGCGCTCAAGCGCGAGCTGGGAGGGCTGGTGATGGAGGAGCAGCAGCGGCACCAGGCGGATGAGGTGAGGGTGGCGGCGGTGGATTGATGGGCTGGTGGCTGCGGTGCGTGAACTTGGGTTCCCGCCTTCGCGGGAACGACGTGCTAGAGCTAACGCTGAAATATTTGCACCACCAACCCAAAGACCGTCATGCGCGCCACTGGCGCCCATGACTTCCCGCGCAGGCGGGAATCCAAGTCCGACGAGCAGCCAATAACACATCAATAAGCCCCAACGGAAGAGCAGCCAGGGCCTGCCCCACCATTTCCCGATGGTGTAGACTCTTATTATGCAGAACTCCCTCTTCCTTGCCGCGACCCTGCTGTACGCGGTGTGCGCCCTGCTGCCGTCGCGCCGGGGTGCGCTGATTTCGAGCGTCACCGCCGCGGCCTGGGCGGTGCATGGCGCCGCGCTCGGGCTCGACGTGATCGCGCCGGGCCGGCTGCGGGTCGGCTTCGCGGTCATGCTCTCGTCCGCCCTATGGGTGTCGGTGGCCGCCTACTGGCTGGAAAACCGCAATTTCGCGCTGGACGGCATGCGCCGCCTGGTCATGCCCTTCGCCTGCGTCGCCGCGCTGCTGCCGGTGATCTTCCCCGGCAGCCTGCTGCAGCTGCAGGACCAGACCCCCGCCTTCGGCTGGCACGTCGCGGTCGCCGTGCTGGCCTACAGCACCCTGACCATCGCCGCCTTCCACGCGGTGCTGATGGCCCTGCAGGAAGCGCGCCTGCACACGCGCACCGCCAGCGGCGGCTGGCTGGGGAGCGCGCTGGACCAGCTGCCGGCCCTCCTGACCATGGAAAAGCTGCTGTTCCGCGTGATCTGGATCGGCTTCATCCTGCTCAGCCTCACGGTCCTGTCGGGCATCGTGTTCTCCGAACAGCTGTTCGGCCGCGCCTTGAATTTCGACCATAAGAGCGTGTTCGCGCTGCTGTCCTGGCTGCTGTTCGCGGCGCTGCTGGCCGGGCGCCGTTATCAAGGCTGGCGCGGCAAGACCGCGCTGCGCTTCACCCTGGCGGGCTTCGCCACCCTGGCGCTGGCCTATGTCGGCAGCCGCTTCGTGCTGGAAGTCGTGCTGCACCGGGGGATCGCATGAGCCGTATCGTGTTCTGGATCCTTTTGATCGGGATCGTCGTGCTGGCCGTGCGCGCCAAGTTCAAGGCCATCGTCAAGGACCGGCAACCCGCGCAGCCGCCGCCGCGCCGCCAGGCGCCCACGGCCGAGATCGAAAGCATGACCCAGTGCGCGCACTGCGGCCTGCACTTCCCATCCTCCGAAGCGGTGCACGCCGACGGCCGGGACTACTGCTCGCCGGGCCACGTGCGCCTGCCGCCGCGGTAAGCAAGGGATGGCGCCGCCGGCCGTGCTGTCCCGCGAAGCGCGCGCGACCCTGTGGCGCTCGCTCCAGACCCTCACCGTTACCCGCATCGTCATCGCGCTGGTGCTGCTGCTCTACCTGGGCGTGAGCGTGACCGGCGGCGGCGTGCGCCTGGACAGCGCCAACGCCAACACCTGCCTGTTCTACCTGGCCGCCGCGCTGCTGCTCGGCGCGCTGGCTACCTGGTGGCGGCGCCGCTTCGCGCTGCAGCTGGGCGCCCAGATCGCGCTCGACCTGGCGGTGATCTCGCTGCTCTACCTGCAGGCGGGCGGCATGCGCAGCGGCCTGGCCATCCTCTACCTGTTCCCGCTGGCCGGCGCCGCCATCCTGGCGCCCTTGACCCTGGCGCTGTTCGCCAGCGCGGTGGCCACCCTGTTCCTGCTGCTCGATACCACCTGGCAGGTCTTCATGCTCGAGCGCCCGCCCTCCCTGATGCAGGCCGGCCTGTACGGCGCCGCCTTCTTCGCCGGCACCGTGGTGATCAACCGCCTGGCGGCGCGCCTGATCAAGCAGGAAGAACTGGCCGCCCAGCGCGGGGCCGACCTGCGCATCCAGCAGCTGATCAACGGGATCGTGATCGCCGACGTCGGCGACGGCATCCTGGTGGTGGGCGACGACAGCGACGTCTTCACCGGCAACCCGGCGGCGCGCCGCATGCTCGGCCTGGAAGGCGAGGCGGCCGGTTTCCGCCTGGGCGAGGCGCCCGGCATGGAGCCGCTGGCCCAGGCCTTCGGCGCCTGGCTGCGCGCCCCGGCCGACGGCTCGGTTTTCGTCACCGTCAAGCCCTATCGCGAAGACAGCGGCCCGCTGCGCGGCCGGCGCGACCAGCCGGTGCACCTGAAGCTGCGCTTCGCGCGGGTCGACACGGCCGGCACCGCGCTCGGGCGCAGCGTGGTCTTCATGCAGGACGTGAGCGCCATCGAGAACCAGGCGCAGCAGCTCAAGCTGGCCTCGATGGGACGCCTGACCGCCAGCATCGCGCACGAGGTGCGCAACCCGCTGTCGGCGATCGGCCACGCCACCGCGCTGCTGGCCGAAGACCTGCACGGCCCGGCCGAGGTGCGCCTGTTGAAAATCGTGGGCGACAACGTGGCGCGCGTGAACCGCATGGTCGAGGACATCCTGCAGCTGTCGCGCAAGGTGCAGCCGAACGGCGAGCCCTTGCTGCTGGCCGCTTTTCTCGCGGAGCTGAAGGCCGAATTCTGCGAAACCCACGGCCTGGCCGACGACGTCGTATATATCGGCGACGCGGGAGAAAGCGCGGTGCGCTTCGATCCGCTGCACCTGCACGAAGTGCTGCTCAATTTGCTCGGCAACGCAGTGCGCTACGCCAGCCGCGAACCGGGTAGCATCCGCATCTTCCCGGCGCGCGACGCCGCCGGCCGCATCGAGCTGCACGTGCAGGACGACGGCCCCGGCATCACGCCCGAAGTGCGCGCCCATCTGTTCGAGCCTTTCTACACCACCTCGAGCAAGGGCACCGGCCTGGGCCTGTACCTGGCGCGCGAGCTGTGCCTGAACAACGATGCGAAGCTCGATTACGAATACCGCTTCGACGCCGCCGGCGAGGGGCCGCGGCGGGCGAGCGGGCGCTTCGTGATCAGTTTCGCGCAGCCGGCCTGAAGCCGCGTCCATTTATAGTAGAGAGAACCATGACCGCACCCCGCATCCTCGTGGTCGACGACGAAGCCGACCTGCGCGAACTGCTCGAGATCACCTTGCTCAAGATGGGGCTGGACGTCGACAGCGCCGCCACCTTGCGCCAGGCGCGCGGCCTGGTCAAGGAACATCATTACGCCCTGATCCTGACCGACATGCGCCTGCCGGACGGCCTGGGGCTGGAACTGGTGCGCGAAGTGAGCTCGTCACCCGAGACCCGTGGCACGCCGATCGCCGTCATCACCGCCTACGGCAGCGCCGAGAACGCGGTGGTGGCGCTCAAGGCCGGCGCGTTTGATTACATCTCCAAGCCGGTGGCGCTCGACGCCCTGCGCGTGATGGTGCGCTCGGCCTTGAAATTATCCGAAGCCCCGGCCGCGCCCGAGGGCGGCGCTCTGCCTTCCTCGCGCATGATCGGTTCCTCGCCCGCGATGGCGGCGCTGCGGGCCCAGATCGGGCGCCTGGCGCGCTCGAATGCGCCGATCTCGATCACCGGCGAATCGGGCAGCGGCAAGGAACTCGCCGCGCGCGAGATCCACGCCCAGAGTTCGCGCGCCAGTAAACCGTTCGTCGCGGTGAACTGCGGCGCCATCCCCGAAACCCTGATGGAGGCCGAGTTCTTCGGCTACCGCAAGGGCGCGTTTACCGGGGCCGGCGAGGAGCGCGACGGCTTCTTCCAGGCGGCCAACGGCGGCACCCTGATGCTTGACGAAGTTGCCGACCTGCCGCTGCCGATGCAGGTCAAGCTGCTGCGCGCGATCCAGGAGCGGCGCGTGCGCAAGATCGGTGCAACGGTCGAGGAACCGGTCGACGTGCGCATCATCAGCGCCACCCACCAGGACCTGGCCAAATGCGTGGAGCAGGGCCGTTTCAGGCAGGACTTGTTCTACCGGCTGAACGTGATCGAGCTGTCGCTGCCGCCGCTGCGCGAACGCATCGCCGACCTGCCGCCGCTGGTGGACGCGATCCTGGCGCGCCTGGCCGGACCAGGGCAAGCTTCGCTGGGGCCGGGCGTGCTCGACACGCTGCGCGCTTATTCCTTCCCCGGGAATATTCGCGAACTGGAGAACGTGCTGGAGCGGGCGCTGGCCTTTGCCAACGACGGCGTGATCGAAGTCGGGGACCTGTCGCTCAAGGCGGCGCGGCCGGGGGAGGGGGCGCGGGCCGAGCCCACGCCGGCCTCCATGTCGACGCCGGCGCCGGTGGCGCAAGCGCAGGCGGCGCTGGAACCCGAGCCGGTGGCGCCGACGCCCGCGCCAGCGCCGGGTCCGGCCACGCTCGGTGCGAACGGCTTGCCTGCCAACCTGCCGGAATACCTGAGCCAGGTCGAGCGCGACATCATCCAGCGCGCCCTGCAGCAGACCCAGTTCAACCGTACCCAGGCCGCCAGCCTGCTGGGGATCAGCGTGCGCCAGCTGCGCTACCAGATGCAGAAGCTGGAGATCGTGGCGCCGGACGACAATGCCTGATCGACCATCACGGTTGATCATATCTATATCGTAGGGTGGTCGGCTCCACCGACCGCGCGTCCAGCTCCGGCATGCGCAGTGATGACGCGTATTGTGGTTGAACGCGCGGTCGGCAAGCCGACCACCCTACGAAAGCGAGGCGCTACCGTGTCATCGTGTTGTCTTTTCGCCAGTGCAAAATGCACAAGAATGATGCGCCGGGCATGGGCCTGATTAAGCCTTGTGCAGAGTTCCGGAACGACGTTAGTGCCTGCTCACCGCATACTGCCCGTCGATTCAGCCATATGCGCTTGTCAAGGCTGCGCACCAAAAAAAACGCAAATATTTCAAGGGTTCTTCACTTGCCGTGACCTGGGTCAGGCACTACAATTAGTCTCATATCAAGATCGAACACTAGATGTAGTGGTACTGAACAGGAAGTAACTAGATTCACGTTCGACTTGAAGCTTGCTCTGCAAGCCCCTGATTCATCAGCGATTTTCACACCCTGCCGCATTGATCTCTTGCTTGGTTGCCAGTGAGGAGTTCCAGCTGGCGGGGTATCGCTTTGCGTAAATTTTTGTCGGCTTGACAAGTCCGGCTCAGACCAACGACGGCAGGTTCGGCTGCCCACTGGAGGCCCAATGCAAACAGCACAAGACATTTCGATCAACCCGCACGTCACCACCGGCGCGACCTCGACCGCTACCCCGGCGGAGATCGCCGCGCGTGGTGACTACCGCGTCATCCGCCGCAACGGCGCCGTGGTCGCGTTCGAGCCTCACAAGATCTCGGTCGCGATGACCAAGGCCTTCCTCGCCGTCGCCGGCGGCCAGGGCGCCGCCTCGGCCCGCATCCGCGAGCTGGTGGAACAGCTGACCAACAACGTGGTGGCCGCCCTCGTGCGCCGCCAGCCGAACGGCGGCACTTTCCACATCGAAGACGTGCAGGACCAGGTCGAACTGTCGCTGATGCGCTCGGGCGAGCATGACGTCGCGCGCGAATACGTGCTGTACCGCGCCAAGCGCATGGAAGAGCGCAAGGCCGCCAAGGAAGCTCTAGGGGGCACCCAGGTCGCCGCGCCGCAGATCCACGTGGTCGACGGCGGCGAGCGCCGTCCGCTGGATATCAACGACGTCCATGCCCTCGTGAACGCCGCCTGCTCGGGCCTGGAAAAGCACGTCGACGCCGACGCCATCGTCGCCGAGACCCTCAAGAACCTGTACGACGGCGTGCCGGTCGAAGAACTGCACAAGTCGGCCATCCTGGCCGCCCGCGCCCTGATGGAAACCGACCCGGCCTACAGCCAGGTCACCGCGCGCATCCTGCTGCACACCATCCGCAAGGAAGTCTTCGGCCACGAAGTGCCGCAGGCCGGCGCCGCCGCGGAATACATCACCTACTTCCCGCAATACATCGCCAAGGGAATCGCCAACGAGCTGCTGGACGAAGAGCTGGGCAAGTACGACCTCGAGCGCCTGGCGAAAGCCATCGTGGCCGACCGCGACCTGCAGTTCGGCTACATCGGCCTGCAGACCCTGTACGACCGCTACTTCCTGCACGTGCGCGAAACCCGCATCGAGATGCCGCAGGCCTTCTACATGCGCGTCGCGATGGGCCTGGCCCTGCGCGAAGCCGACCGCGAAGCGCGCGCCATCGAGTTCTACAACCTGCTGTCGAGTTTTGATTTCATGAGCTCGACCCCGACCCTGTTCAACTCGGGCACCCGCCGCTCGCAGCTGTCCTCGTGCTACCTGACCACCGTCGGCGACGACCTGGAAGGCATCTACGACGCCATCAAGGAGAATGCACTGCTGTCGAAGTTCGCCGGCGGCCTCGGCAACGACTGGACCCCGGTCCGCGCACTGGGCTCGCGCATCAAGGGCACCAACGGCAAGTCACAGGGCGTGGTCCCGTTCCTGAAGGTGGTCAACGACACCGCCGTGGCGGTGAACCAGGGCGGCAAGCGCAAGGGCGCGGTCTGTGCCTACCTGGAAACCTGGCACATGGACATCGAGGAGTTCCTCGACCTGCGCAAGAACACCGGCGACGACCGCCGCCGCACCCACGACATGAACACCGCGAACTGGATTCCGGACCTGTTCATGAAGCGCGTGATGGAAAAGGGCCACTGGAGCCTGTTCTCGCCGAGCGAGACGCCTGACCTGCACGACAAGGTCGGCAAGGCCTTCGAAGAAGCCTACGTCGCCTACGAAGCCAAGGCCGCGCGCGGCGAAATGACCGTGTACAAGAAGGTCGAAGCGCTCGACCTGTGGCGCAAGATGCTGTCGATGCTGTTCGAGACCGGCCACCCGTGGATCACCTTCAAGGATCCGTGCAACATCCGCTCGCCGCAGCAGCACATCGGTGTGGTGCACTCGTCGAACCTGTGCACCGAGATCACGCTGAACACCAGCGCCGACGAGATCGCCGTCTGCAACCTCGGCTCGGTCAACCTGCCGCAGCACATGAAGGGTGACGGCCTGGATCACGCCAAGCTGCAGAAGACCATCCGCACCGCGATGCGCATGCTGGACAACGTCATCGACATCAACTACTACGCCGTGGACAAGGCGCGCAATTCGAACATGCGCCACCGCCCGGTCGGCATGGGCATCATGGGTCACCAGGACTGCCTGCACATGATGCGCGTGCCGTTCGCCTCGGACAAGGCCGTGGAATTTGCCGACAAGTCGATGGAAGCCGTCTGCTACTACGCCTACCTGGCCTCGACCGAGCTGGCCGAAGAGCGCGGCCGCTACGAGACCTACGAAGGTTCGCTGTGGGACCGCGGCATCCTGCCGCAGGACTCGATCAAGCTGCTGGCGGAAGAGCGCGGCGGCTACCTGGAGCAGGACACCAGCGAATCGATGGACTGGACCGTGGTGCGCGAGCGCATCAAGCAGTTCGGCATGCGTAACTCGAACTGCGTGGCGATCGCCCCGACCGCGACCATCTCGAACATCATCGGCGTGTCGGCCTGCATCGAACCGACCTTCCAGAACCTGTACGTGAAGTCGAACCTGTCGGGCGAATTCACCGAGATCAATTCGTACCTGGTGCGCGACCTGAAGGCGCGCGACCTGTGGGACGAAGTCATGATCGCCGATCTGAAGTACTTCGACGGCTCGCTCTCCAAGATCGACCGCGTGCCGCAAGACCTGCGCGACATCTACGCCACCGCGTTCGAAGTCGAGCCGAAGTGGCTGGTCGAAGCCGCCTCGCGCCGCCAGAAGTGGATCGACCAAGCCCAGTCGCTGAACATCTACATGGCCGGCGCCTCGGGCAAGAAGCTGGACGAAACCTACAAGCTGGCCTGGCTGCGCGGCCTGAAGACCACCTACTACCTGCGCACCATCGCCGCGACGCACATGGAGAAGTCGACCACCCGTACCGGCGCCCTGAACGCGGTGCCGGTCTCGGGCGGCCTGGTGGCCGGCCACGCCGCGCCGGCAGCGAACGGTCCGGTGGCAGCCGCATCTGCAACACCTGCGGCAGCACCGGCAGCAGCAACCGCGGAAATCGTGGAAGGCGCCGCCTGCTATCTGCGTCCGGGCGACGCCGGCTTCGACGAGTGCGAAGCCTGCCAGTAAGCCAGTGAAAATGCTGCCCGGCCTCACGGCCCGGCAGCATTTTGTACCACCACCCTAAAAACCGTCATTCCCGCGTAGGCGGGAACCCAAGTTCGTAGCGCCGCGCTAGCGCTTGGGTTCTAAGACGACGGTTACTGAATAAACGATATGCCTGTCCGCCCCGCGCGGACGCAGTCACGAAAGAAGGATTAAAACCATGCTCTCCTGGGACGACGAACCAAGCACCGCACCAGCCCCCCGCGCACCGCAAGCCGCCGGCGACATCACGCCCCCGGCCGCCGAAGTCGCCAAGCGCGTCAACGCCGACGACAAGCGCATCATCAACGGCCAGACCGACGTCAACCAACTGGTGCCGTTCAAGTACAAGTGGGCATGGGACAAGTACCTGGCCGGCTGCGCGAATCACTGGATGCCGCAGGAAGTCAACATGCAGCGCGACATCGAGCTGTGGAAGAGCCCGAACGGCCTGTCGGAAGACGAGCGCCGCCTGGTCAAGCGCAACCTCGGCTTCTTCGTCACCGCCGACTCGCTGGCCGCCAACAACATCGTGCTGGGCACCTACCGCCACATCACCGCGCCGGAATGCCGCCAGTACCTGCTGCGCCAGGCCTTCGAAGAGGCGATCCACACCCACGCCTACCAGTACATCGTCGAATCGCTGGGCCTGGACGAGCGCGAGATCTTCAACGCCTACAACGAGATCCCGTCGATCCACGACAAGGACCAGTTCCTGATCCCGTTCATCAACGTCCTGACCGACCCCGATTTCAAGACCGGCACCCTGGAAAACGACCAGAAGCTGCTCAAGTCGATCATCGTGTTCGCCTGCCTGATGGAAGGCCTGTTCTTCTACGTCGGCTTCACCCAGATCCTGGCGCTGGGCCGCCAGAACAAGATGACCGGCGCCGCCGAGCAGTACCAGTACATCCTGCGCGACGAGTCGATGCACGTGAACTTCGGCATCGACCTGATCAACACGATCAAGATGGAAAACCCGCAGCTGTGGACCCCGGCCTTCCGTGAAGAGCTGAAAGCCCTGTTCCTGGAGGCCGTCGAACTCGAGTACCGCTACGCCGAAGACACCATGCCGCGCGGCGTGCTGGGCCTGAACGCCCCGATGTTCAAGAGCTACCTGCGCTTCATCGCCAACCGCCGCTCGGTGCAGATCGGCCTGGATCCGCTGTTCCCGAACGAAGAGAACCCGTTCCCGTGGATGAGCGAGATGATCGACCTGAAGAAGGAGCGTAACTTCTTCGAGACGCGCGTGACCGAGTACCAGACCGGCGGTGCGCTGAGCTGGGATTGATCTCCACCTTAAGCGTTTCATGAAACCCGGATGCCAGCGATGGCAGCCGGGTTTTTTCATCTCCTGCCGCTTTTCACTCGCCGTGCAATGCTATAGTTCCTAATATGGGTTGGTAACGTTTCCATTTCAAGGAAAACCACGCCTCATCACAACAGGAGACAGCATGCACACCGGTTCCACGGTCGGACGACGCCTGACGCGCGTAATGATGATGGCCCTGCTCGCAGTATCCTCGTCTGCCATGGCGGCGCACCCCAAGATCACCGATGCCAGCCAGATGGTCCGTGCCCACGGCGCCCGCTGGGTCACGGCCGACGACACGCCCATCACGCTCAAAGGCGCCAACCTCGGCAACTGGCTGATCAACGAATTCTGGATGATGGGGCAGGGCAGCAACGGCATCGACGACCAGTGCAAGCTCGAAGCGACGTTCGACCGCCGCTTCGGCTACCCCGAGCGCGAACGCCTGATGAAGCTCTTCCGCGACAACTGGATGACGACAGAGGATTGGGACCGGCTGGCCGCCTTCGGCGTCAACCTGGTGCGCATCCCCTTCATCCACACGGTGGTCGAGGACGAGAAGAAGCCCGGCACCTTGCGCGCCGACGCCTGGCATTACCTGGACTGGGCAATCGAACAGGCCGAGCGGCGCGGCATCTACGTCATCCTCGACCTGCACGGCGCGGCCGGCAGCCAGGGCTGGGAACACCACAGCGGCTGCGCCGGCCGCAACCAGTACTGGAGCGTGCCGGAATACCAGCAGCGCACGGTCTGGCTGTGGCGGCAGGTCGCAGGCCGCTACCGCGACCGGCCCTCGGTCGCCGGCTACAGCCTGCTCAACGAACCCTGGGGTACGGATTCCGCCAACATGGCGACGGCCGTGCAGACCCTGTACCAGGCGGTGCGCGCGGTCGACCCGAACCACGTGATCATCCTGCCCGGCCACGTCAAGGACGACATCAAGGACTATGGCAATCCGAGAGAGCGCGGCATGACCAATGTCGCCTTCGAGATGCATCCCTATCCCGGCCACTTCGGCTGGAGCAGCGCCGGCCGCGAGGTGCACCGCGCCTGGCTGCGTTGTGAACCGGATGGCCCGAATACCGTGTGCGACTGGGACCGCCGCATCCGCGCCCTGGATACGCCTTTCTACCTGGGCGAGATCCAGCCCTGGGCCAGCATGGGCCAGGAGCTGGGCGGGCAGGTGGCGCGCGCCAGCTTCGATACCTATGCGAAGCTGGGCTGGGCCGCCACCGCCTGGTCCTATAAGTTCGTCAGCAACAAGGGCGGCCACGGTGACGGCACCTGGGGCATGGTCACGAACGAACAAGGGGCGCTGGTGCCGCCGCTCGACTTCAATACGGCGTCGAAAGCCCGGATCGAAGCGCTGTTCCGGCTGTTCGGCACGCTGCGCTACGAGCCGCATGGTCCGCTACTGCGCTGGATGACCAGCCCCACACCGCCCGACCCCTTCGTCCCGGCGGCACGATAGACAGCGTGGTGCGGCGAGTTGCCCTATGATGTCGGACTGTCCAGTTCCACAAATGAGGAGAACCCACTTGCAAGCCAAGCTCGCTTTCGTGCTCGCCAGCCTGGTGGCTGCCGGCGCCCACGCCGCGCCACCGGCGGCCACCGTCGCCGCCGGCCAGACGACCTTCCAGAACAACTGCGCCAGCTGCCACAGCGTGGATGCGAACCTGTCCTCACGCGCCGGTCCCGGCCTGTTCGGTGTGGTGGGCCGCAAGGCGGCGGGCGTCCCCGGCTACAACTACTCGCAGGCGTTGACGAAGGCCGGCGCCGCCGGCAAGACCTGGACCCGCGAAGAGCTGGACCTGTTCCTGCTTGATCCCGCGAAGAACGTGCCGGGCACCACGATGCCGGTCGGCGTGCCGGACAAACGCACCCGCGCCGCGCTGATCGACTACCTGGCCAGCCTGCAGGGCGCCGTCACCGCTGCGGCCCCGGCGCCGGCCGCGGCCGCGGGTGAGCGCAACGGTTCCTGGGACGACAACCAGCCCGGCCGCATCCACCACATCAAGCTCAGTGACCTGCCGCCGCCTTTCGCCACCAGCAGCGCCGGCAACGGCCCGCGCGTGGAAGCGCGCCCGAACGGCAGCATGCCGGTCGTACCGAAAGGCTTCGCAGTAAGCGTGTTCGCGCAAGACGCCGACAAGCCGCGCCTGGCGCTGCGCGCGCCCAACGGCGACGTGTTCCTGGCCGCCACCGCCAAGGGCGAGATCAAGGTGCTGCGTTCGAAGAACGGACAGGCCGCCGATACCGCCGAGGTGTTCGCCGGCGGCCTGAGCCGCCCCTACGGCATGGCCTTCTGGCCGTCCGGCGCCAACCCGCAGTACCTGTACGTCGCCAACGTCAATTCGATCGTGCGCATCCCTTACCGCAACGGCGACCTCAAGGCGCGCGGCGAGCTTGAAACCGTGGTGGCGCAGCTGTCCGACACCAGCGGCGGCCACACCACCCGCACCCTGGCGTTTTCCAGCGACGACAAGACCCTGCTGCTGTCGATCGGTTCGGCCACCAACGTGGCGGGCGAGATCGGCTCCAAGCCGCCGGAGCCACTCCCCCAGTGGGAAGCCAGGCACGGCGTCGGCGGTGCCTGGGGCGTGGAGACCGACCGCGCCACCGTCATGGCTTTTGATGCGGACGGCAAGAACCGCCGCACCTATGCCACCGGCTTGCGCAACTGCGTCGGCATGCTGGTCTATCCGGGCACCGGCGACTTGATGTGCACCGTGAACGAGCGCGACGCCCTCGGCGACAACCTGCCGCCCGACTACCTCACCCGCGTGAAGCAGGGCGGCTTCTATGGCTGGCCGTGGTACTACATCGGCGACAACGAAGACCCGCGCCTGAAGGGCCAGCGTCCGGACCTGAAGGGCAAGGCGATCGTGCCGGACGTGCTGATCCAGTCGCACTCGGCGCCGCTCGGCATGGTCGTCTACCGCGCGCCGAAAGGGGCAGCGAATGCCTTCCCGAAGGAGTACGAGGGTGACGTCTTCGTGGCCCTGCACGGCTCCTGGAACCGCGGCGTGCGCACCGGCTACAAGGTGGTGCGCGTGTTCATGAAGAACGGCGTCCCGACCGGCCAGTACCAGGACTTCATGACCGGCATGGTGCTGAGCGATCGCGAGGTCTGGGGCCGTCCCGCCGCGGTCGAGGTGGCGGCGGACGGCGCGCTGCTGGTGGTCGACGATGCCGGCGGCACGGTATGGCGGGTGGCGCCGCAGCGCTGAGGCGTCCCTGCAAACCCGTCGCGAGACGGGTTTTTTATTGTCGGTCTCGGTTATGACCGTGCAGGCTCGCCTAGAATAGGGTAGCCGGATGGCCAAGATGGAGGATACGATGGACGTGAGGGAAACGCCGCGTGCGACTGCGCGCACGGTCGAATCGGAGTTCGCCCAATCCGCGCATGCTTGCGTGCTGGGCGACATACCACCAGCCTTGTTTCCCTACTGGGCCGGGAACGCGCAGCGCGAGTTCCCTCGCATTCCCCGCGACGCGTCCTTTTACGCCCGGTCGGCCGAAGGCTTGATCATGTTCTTCGACTGCGCAGCGTCGGCTGCCAGGCCGTGTGCGCTACCCTCGCGTGCGGCCGACGCGGTCTGGCACGCCTGGGTGCGCATGGACGCGTCCAGCCTGGAGCGCTTCTGCGTGCGCCATTTCGGCAAGAAGATCCCGCACGTCGAGCGGGCGCAGATGGGACCCATGGGCGTGGCGCTCGCGGCTTGCCTGGTGCAGGCGCGCCGCCGCGCCGCGATGCCGGCGGGCGGCCCCGACCTGCCACGCCTGTTCACGCTGGACGACCAGCTCGGCATGCCGGGTGGTTTCGGCTACCGGATCATCCGCGGCCGGGTCGCCTGTTCGCTGCTGGACCAGCTCGGGCGCCCCATCGGGCGTCCGAGCTTCCCCAAGGCGCTGACTGCCCTGGGCCTGTACGAGGCCGGATTGATCAGTGGAGCAGAGTATGCCGAGCGCCGTGACGCGGGCAGCGCATCCGGAGACGGCGGCGCCGCCGTCGGCGGGGACTGCGATGGCGGCGACAGCGGCGATGGCGGATGCGGCGACGGCGGCAGCGCCTGCGGCAGCGGCTGTGGCGGAGGCTGCGGGAGCTAAGAACCTATCCCAGTAGGGATGAGTCGCTTTCGGCGCGCCTGGCCGGCAGGTGCTGCGTTGTTCGTCGTTGCATGGCTCGCCATGCGGCCTCCTCGCGCCTTGCCCCTGCCAGCCATGCATCGCCGCCAGCTTCTTCCTCCCTACTGGGATAGGTTTTAAGACCCGGGTGGCCGCGTCAGAACTGGTGGCTGTAACCCAGCGTGAGCGCGCCGAAGCGCTTGCGGTCGTAGCGGACCCTGGGCAGTCCATCGGCTTCGGGGCGCGGCAGGGCGAGCCAGGTGGTCTGCAAGGTCACGCTGGCCTGGTCCGACACGCGATACCCCAGGCCGGCGCGCAGCTGCCACGCGAAGCCGCTTTTCGAGGCGGGGCCGAAGCAGCTGCAGCCATCCCCCAGTCCCACCCGCGGCATGGTGGCGCGCCCCCAACCGATGCCTGCACCGACGAAGCCGTCGATCGATCCACTCAGTTGCTCGAGGCGGTAGGCATTCGCGAACAGCGCGTGATAGCGGCCCTGGGCGCCAATCGCCGCGCTACGCGGGCCGATCGTCAGTCGTTCGGTCTTGAGGCGGCCGGCTTCGTATTCCAGCTCGACGCGCGCATGCCCGGACTGGCGGCCGACCATCAGGCCGCCGTGCGGCCCGCGGTCCAGGTCCAGGTGCGCCGTCGCCAAGTTCCCGGAGCCGTAGTCCACCTGGGCGTTCCAGGACGTCGGTGTGTTCACGCCCGCATGCACGCCCCAGTAGGGTGCCGTATCGGCCGCGCCGGCCTGCGTGCACGGCAGCGCGGCGGCTGCGGCCATGCCCAGGCGGGCGCACCATTGCGTCAGGTTGCTCATACGTCCTCCTCAGTGTCGGAAAGCAGTGCCGACGAGTGTAGTGCAGCCCGCCTGGCTCCGGATGAGCCCGCTAGACCTGGTTCTGCGCGAGATCAAAGCGTTGCCGCTCTCAAGCGACAAATCGTGCTCCTCGCCATGGATGGAATCCGCCGCAAGGCGGGTTTTTATTGGTTGAGCTCGCTCAGCATCCACCGCTATTCCGGCCACTAAGCTTGGCGGATGGCCACGATCGAGAGCGAGCGATGAATGTCCGCGAAACCCCGCGTGCGCTGGCACGCGCCGTGGAATGGGAGTTTGCCCAGTCCACCTATGCCCCGGTGCTGGCCGAGGTGCCGCCGGCGCTGTTCCTCCACTGGGCCGAGAACGCCCACCGTGCATTCCCCGGCATCCCGCGCGACGCTTCCTTTTACGCCCAGGCGACCGAAGGCCTGATGATGTTCTTCGACTGCGCCTCGGCCGCACGCGAAGCCTGCGCGCTGCCGTCGCGCGCGGCCGACTCGGTCTGGCAGGCCTGGATCGAGATGGACACCGCCGGACTGGAACGCTTCTGCCTGCGTTTCTTCGGCCGCGCCATCCCGCACTGCGTGACAGGGGACACGGACCGGGCGCTCGCCGTGTGCCTGGTGCAGGCGCGCCGCCGCGTGTCGCAGCCGGCCGCCGGACCGCACCTGCCGCGGCTGTTCTCGCTCGACGCGCAGCTGGGCATGCCGCGCGGCGCCGGCTACCGCGTGATCGGTGGGGCGGTGGCCTGCTCGGCGCTGGACGAATTCGGGAGCCTGGAAGACGGCGTGCACTTCCCGCCTGGCTTGACGCCGCGCGCACTGCGGCAGGCGGGGCTGGTCAGCGAGGCCGAATATGGCGCGGCCGTCAGCCCGCTGCTGCCGGTCGCGCAGGCCGGCTGGCCGGCGGCCGGCATCGAGGATGGCGGTTGGGAAGGCGCCGGCGACAGCCAGGCCGCCGGTCGGTTCTAGAACCGGCGGCTGTAGCCGAGCGTGACCGCGCCGAAGCGCTTGCGGTCGTAGCGGATGCCCGGCGGGCCTTTGGGCGCCAAGCGGGGCAGGTCGACCCAGTTCCGTCATACCGCGTACGTCCTGGAACAGGTGGACGGCGACTTGCGCCTTGCCGGCCGCAAGCGGCTGGGGCCACGGCTGCGCCACGGCGTCGGGCCCCTCGCTATCATGGTCTCGAACGGCCAGCCCGGGCCACAGGAGAGTCCATGTCCGATACCTTTGCCCTGCACTACCTTCCCGAATCGTTTTCGGTGGCCGGCCAGAAGCTGATGGGCCGCCAGTCGGCCGGCGTCGGCCTGTTGCAAGCGGTGGCCCGGCACGACGGCTTTCGCGAGATCGGCTGCTTCGCCGCGGAGCGCAGCCATGCCGGCGCCTTCGAAGCCGCCCTGCGCGCCGAAGGCTTTGCCGGCCAGGTGGCCTGGGTGCCGCCGGCGGCGCCGCAGCGGCTCGGCGACTACGGCTGCCTCTACCATCCCGGCCCCGGCATCGAGCGCCTGGCCTGGCGCCGCCTGAGCGCGGGCGAGCACCGCTACAGCCTGTGCGGCATCACCCACGCCACCGCCTCGCACGAAATGATGAGCATGGTGACGAACCTCCTGGTGGCGCCGGTGCGCAGCTGGGACGCCATCATCTGCACCTCGCGCGTGGTGCGCGACAGCGTGCGCGTGCTGGTCGAGGAGCAGGCCGACTACCTGCGCACCCGGCTCGCCGCCCAGCGCTTCGAGCTGCCCCAGCTGCCCCTGATTCCGCTCGGCGTACACGCGGACGGCCTGCGTCCGGATCCTGCGCGCCGAAGCGAAGCGCGGGCGCGGCTCGGCGTCAAAGAGGACGACGTCGCCTTTCTCTACCTGGGCCGGCTGTCGCTGCATGCCAAGTCGCATCCGCAGCAGATGTTCACGGCGCTCGAGCGCGCCGAGAAGGGCGGGCGCCGGGTGCACCTGGTGATCGCCGGCTGGTATGCGGGCGAGGCGATCGAAACCGCCTTTCGCGAAGCGGCGGCGCAGCTGGCGCCTTCGGTGCGCCTGGTCGAACTCGATGGCCGCGTTCACGAGAACCAGCTCGATGCCTGGGCCACCGCCGACGTGTTCACCTCGCTGTCCGACAACGTGCAGGAGACCTTCGGCCTGACCCCGGTGGAGGCGATGGCGGCGGGCTTGCCCTGCGTGGTCTCGGACTGGAACGGCTACCGCGACACCGTGCGCGACGGCGTCGACGGCTACCGCATCCCGACCGTGATGCCGGGGCCGGGCGCGGGACTGGATCTGGCGCTGCGCTACGACGACGGGGTGGACAGCTTCGACATGTATTGCGGCCACACCAGCCAGGCGGTGGCGGTGGACGGCGCGCTGCTGGCCCAGGCCTACGGGCGCCTGATCCGCGACCCCGAACTGCGGCGCCGCCTGGGAGAGCAGGCGCAGCGCCGCGCCGAGAGCGAGTTCGACTGGAGCGTGATCCTGCGCCGCTACCGCGCGCTGTGGGACGAACTGGCCGAGCGCCGCCGCGCCGATCCGGTACTGGCCCCGCCGCTGCCCGCGCGCGCCCCGGACCGCATTGATCCCTTCAAGCTGTTCGCCAGCTATCCGACCCGGCCGCTCACGGCGGCCTCGCTGGTGGAACTGACGCCGGATGCGTCGCTGGCGCTGGTGAACCAGTACCGCGAACTGGCCATCAACCGTTTCGCCGCCGCGTCGCTGCCGACGCTCGAGGATTTCGGCCGGCTGTTCGGGGCGATCGGGCCACGGCCGGTGGAGGTCGAGGAATTGATCGACACCTTGGGGCCGTGCGACCGGCCGACCTTGCTGCGCGGGCTGGCGTGGTTGTGCAAGATGGACCTGCTCAGGGTCGTCGAGTAGGGCAGGGTTCTTCATGAAGATTCACGGCACCATCTTGCATGCGCAGATGTCGAAGCATGTGTGGCTGGTGCTGACCGACCGTGCGACGCCAGACACGCTTTCCTGAAGGCGGGAGGGGACGCATCCATTACCCGCAACGGCATTTTCGATGGACGCGATCCGGCCGAACGATCAGCCGCCGGGACTGGCAGGCCGTCGGTTTGTCGATCAGTCGAAATGCGATTCAGCCTGATCCAGCCTGATTTCGTGTGCTGGTTACGGACGAATGCGCGACGAATGCGCTAACGCATGTTTTAGCGCGTAAAACGTGATTCAATTTGATGTGTTCGGGTTGCGCGCTCACAAAGATTTCGTGTACTTTACGTGTTTGAATTTGTCAAAACGTGAACATGTGATATTGTCGCGTGCATCCGGGCAGTAATCGATCGAATAATAGGACACTGATTCAATCAGTATGCACTTAAGCGAAGCGAAAAGAACAAGCCGCACTGCCTGGCCGAGTCCAGGCAAGGCGGCTTTTTCTTTTCGCGCCCGCAAGGGTAGCGATGTGAAAACGCATTGAGTCGGTTACCTAGCGACGTTGGCTGAAGCGCTGCAATTGTGAGGAATTGCAGCAGTTCAGCCGGTGCCGGATTCATTGGCCCAAATCGCCTTGGCGGCTTGGTCCGATGAATAATTCGCCCGCCAGTGAGGGCTGGGCGGGGTTTAAACCTTGAGCGTATTTCTCATCGCAGATGAAGGAGAATCAAATGGCAACCGCTAAGAAACCAGCAGCAAAGGCTGCAACCGAGAAACCGGCAGCAAAGAAAGCAGCAGCCGCCGCCAAGCCGGCAGCCAAGGCCGCTCCGGCCAAAGCAGCTGCCAAGCCGGCAGCAAAACCTGCTGCTAAGAAAGCTGCAGCAACCAAGACCGCAGCAACCAAGACCACCGCCACTAAGGCAGCCGCCAAGCCGGCAGCAAAGAAAGCCGCCGCTAAACCGGCAGCGAAGCCGGCAGCAAAGAAAGCTGCAGCTAAACCGGCAGCAAAACCTGCTGCAAAGAAAGCAGCTGCCAAGCCGGCAGCCAAGGCCGCCACCAAGTCGGCAGCAAAGCCGGCAGCAAAGAAAGTTGCTGCTAAACCGGCAGCAAAGCCGGCAGCAAAGAAAGCCGCTGCTAAACCGGCAGCAAAACCGGCAGCGAAGAAAGCTGCAGCCAAGCCGGCAGCAAAAGCGGCAACCAAGCCGGCAGCAAAAGCTGCAACCAAGTCGGCAGCAAAGCCGGCCGCAAAAAAAGCCGCTGCTAAACCGGCAGCAAAGGCCGCCACCAAATCGGCAGCCAAGCCGGCGGCAAAGAAAGCAGCTGCTAAACCGGCAGCAAAGAAACCCGCTGCTAAACCGGCAGCCAAAACCGCCGCCAAGCCGGCAGCGAAGAAAGCGGCTGCAACCAAAACCGCCGCTACTAAATCGGCTGCCAAGCCGGCAGCGAAGAAAGCCGCAGCTAAACCGGCAGCCAAAACCGCCGCCAAGCCGGCAGCAAAGAAAGCTGCTGCTTCGGCTAAAGCCGCTGCTAAACCTGCTGCAAAGAAAGCCGCAGAACCGGCTAAGACCGCTGCTAAACCGGCAGCTAAAAAGGCTGCCGCTCCGGCTAAAGCCGCTGCTCCGGCCAAATCGGCTGCTCCGGCTAAATCGGCTCCCAAATCGGCCGCTCCGGCCAAATCGGCTGCGACCAAAACCGCCGCTACCAAATCGACCGCTACCAAAACTGCCGCCAAGCCTGCTGCAAAGCCGGCCGCAAAAGCGGAAGCCAAGCCGGAAGTGAAAGCCGAATCGAAGCCGGAAACCAAGGCTGAAGTGAAAGCCGATACCAAGGCTGATTCGAAAGCGGATTCGAAGCCGGCGGAAACCAAGGCCGACGCAAAAGCCGATTCGAAGTCGGATTCGAAGAGCGATTCGAAAGCCGACGGCAAGGCCGACAGCAAGGCAGCCGCACCTGCTGCGGCAGCGAAAACCACGCTGTCGCCGGCAGCCGCCTGGCCGTTCCCGACCAGCAGCCGTCCGTAATTCAGGCTCGTTAGCGAGTCTTGCCTGGATCAGGCAGAATACCGCTGTGTGATCGTTCACACGGCGGTTTTTTTTTGAGGAGTTCTTGTGCTGTCCATTCTCCAGTTTATCGTCGATACCGCTGCCAGCCTGCTGGGTGGATTGCTGCTGCTGCGCTTCTGGATGCAGGCGATCCGGGTGCGTCCGCCGCAGCAGATCGGCCAGTTCACCTTCACCCTGACCGACTGGCTGGTGCTGCCGCTACGGCGCCTGGTGCCCGGGATGGGCGGCTATGACTGGGCGAGCCTGATCGGGGCCTTCGTGGTGGTGCTGCTGGCAAGTATGCTGCTGCTGGTGGCCGGGGCGAGCGGAGAGATGGTGGTGGTGCACGCGCTGTACCGCTTCCTGACCTGGATCCTGTACGGCTTCATGGCGCTCCTGATCATCGATGCGATCTTCAGCTGGGTGAATCCGCATGCGCCGCTGGCGCCGTTCGTGCATGCGCTGAACATGCCGATCCTGCGGCCGATCCGGCGCGTGGTGCCGCCGGTGGGCGGAATCGATTTGTCGGTGCTGGTGGCGCTGGTGCTGATTCAGATTCTGCAGTTTGTGTTGAGGCAGGTGTTTTACGTGTGATGGTGTAGGCGTGCTTTAGCGCGCGCTAATAAAATGGGGTCCCCGCCTTTACAGGCGCGGACCCCATTTTTATGCGCAGTGTCAGCGCGTGCGATTAGCGGAACTTGTACCCGAACGCCGCCTCAAACTTCTGTTCGACCTCTTCCGCCGTGAACACGTGGTTCTGGCCGCCGATCGAGCCGATCTTGATCGCGCCCAGCAGGCTGGCGATGCGGCCGGTGGTCGGCCAGTCGAAGCCATTCGTGATCCCGTACAGCAGGCCGGCGCGGTAGGCATCGCCGCAGCCGGTCGGGTCGACGATCTTCTCGGCGTGCACCGCCGGGATGCGGTGGTGTTCGCCGCCGGCGTAGATGTCCGAACCTTCGCCGCCGCGGGTGACGATCAGCGCCTCCAGGCGCGCGGCGATGTCGGCCAGGCTCAGGCCGGTCCGGTCCATCACCACTTCGAATTCGTAGTCGTTGCACGCCAGGTAGCTGGCCTGGTCGATGAAGCGGATCAGCTCTTCGCCCGAGAACATCGGCAGCTGCTGGCCCGGGTCGAACATGAACGGAATTCCCAGTCGGGCGCAGTCGGCGGCGTGCTTGATCATGCCGTCGCGGCCGTCCGGCGAGATGATCGCGACGCGGAGCAGGCCCTGGTCGGCCACGTTGTTCTCGTGCGAGTGCTGCATCGCGCCCGGGTGGAAGGCGTTGATCTGGTTGTTGTCCTGGTCGGCGGTGACGAAGCACTGCGCGGTATAGGCGTCGCCGATGCTGCGGATGCCGCGCGTCTCGAGGCCCTGTTTCTTCATGCGCTCCAGGTAGTCGCCGCCGTCCTGGCCGATGGTGCCCATGATGAGCGGTTCGCCGCCGAGCAGCTTGAGGTTGTAGGCGATGTTCACCGAGCAGCCGCCGTACTCGAGGCGCATGGTCGGCACCAGGAAGGAGACGTTCACGCGGTGCAGCTGGTCGGCCAGCAGCGTCTCGGCGAAGCGGCCGTGGTACTGCATGATCTTGTCGAATGCGATCGAGCCGCAGATCAGGGCGGTCTTGGTCATGGATGGGCTTTCTAGAGATTTAAGGATAGAACACCGCGATATGGTAACCGGACGGCGCCGGTTCCTCGACACGGAAATGCAGTTTCACGGCTTGCTCGCTGTGGGCGGCGAAGCCGGTGGCCGCGAGCGCACCGGCCTGGAGCGGCCCTGCCGGCAGGTAGTCGCGCGGGCCGAACACGCGCCGCACCAGCGGCTTGTCCTCGGCGTCCGACAGGGTCAGTTCGAGACTGGGCCAGGCCTGCACCGAATCGCCCTGGTTGCGCAGCTGGGTGGTGAAGGTGTACGCGTTGCCGCCCAGCGTGGTCAGCTCGCCGGTGTCGATCACCAGCTGCTCGATCTGGGCCGGCAGCTCGACGCGGCAGCCGAGCAGGCCGCAGGCCGACACCAGGGCCGGCTTCAGGCCCGGGTAGCGCGCCGCCAGCGGGTTGCGGAAGGTGACGAGGGCCTGGGCCGCCAGCACCAGCAGCAGCATCAGGCTGCCGAGGCCCAGCGCGATGCGCAGCGCCTTGCCCGAACGCTCGCGCTGGCGTCCGCGCCGTACGAATTCCGGCTCGTCCGGCTCGGGCACGCGCAGCTTGGGCGGTTCGATCTTGGTCGGGGTCAGCTTGGAACGGCGGGCGCGCGCTTCCGCGGCCTTGGTGCGCGGCGTGCGCGGGGCCAGCGGCGGCGCGGCGGGCGGCAGCGGCATGGTCACGGTGGCCGGGCCGGATTCGCGCAGCAGCAGTGGGGGAACGCTGCCTGCGGCCTTGGCGGGTTTGTCGGGAGCAGGCGCCGGAGCAGGTTCGGCCGCGCGCGGCGCAGGCTCGTCTTCGTGGTCGGGCAGGGGCGCGGCGACCAGCGCCTCGTCGACTTGCAGCTCGGGTCCGGGGGCGGCAACCGGCGGCTCGGGCGGCGGCGCCGATGCGGGCTCGGATGCTGGCTCCGGCTCGGGGAGCGCTGCGGGTTCCGGCTCGGCGGCCGGCGCTTCGGCCAGCGCCACGTCGTCCTGCCCGGTTCCGTCCTGGCCATCATCGTGTGCGACCTGCGGCAGGATGCCGAAGGGCGAGAAGGTGCGGTCGAATTCGAGGGTGTAGATCGGGTCGTCGTCCGCGCCGGGCGCGCTGTCGACGGTTTCCGGCTGCGGGGCCGGTGCCTCGGGTGGAGGGGGCGCAGGAGCCGGCACCGCGGCGGCCAGGTCGACCAGCGCGGCGTTACCGTCGAAGACCCCCTGGCAGGCGCCGCAGCGCACGATGCCCCCACGCAGCTTCAGCTGGTCCGCGGCGACGCGGAACATGGTGCCGCAGTGGGGGCATTGGGTGGCGAGCGCCATGCCTGGGTTGTCCCTTAGCCGCCGGTGGCGGAGCGCGGCGCGGGTGCGGTGTCCTGGCCGAGCGTCCCGTGAAGGGCGACCCAGCCGTCCTGCTCGGCCCAGACGCCCAGCTTGATGAAAGGTGCGTAAGCGGCGGCCACTTCTGCCGCCTGGCGCGCCAGCACGCCCGACAGGATCAGCGAACCGCCAGGGGCCACGCGGCCGGACAGCATCGGCGCCATCAGCTTCAATGGGCTCGACAGGATGTTGGCCACGACGATGTCGAACTGGCCCTTCGCGTGGCGCTCGTTCGGCGTCACGGCCAGGTCGTCCGGCACGTAAAAGTCGATCGCACAAGCATTGCGTTCGGCATTGGCGCGCGCCGATTCGATCGCCTGCGGGTCGATATCGACACCGGCAACGTCGCCCGCGCCGAGCTTCTTGGCGACCATCGCCAGGATGCCCGAGCCGCAGCCGTAGTCCAGCACCGATTTGCCCGGCGCCGGGTGCGCTTCCAGCCACTCCATGCACAGGCGGGTGGTCGGGTGGCTGCCGGTGCCGAAGGCCAGGCCCGGATCCAGCTCGAGAATGAGACCGTTCGGGTCCGGCGCTTCGTGCCAGCTCGGCACGACCCAGATGTTTTTGCCGATGTGGATGGGCTCGAACTGCGATTGCGTCAGGCGCACCCAGTCGGCGTCCGCCACCGCGCGGGTGGTGAAGGAGGGCACGACCGGCAGCCGGATGGCGTTGGCGGCTTCCTGCACGATCGCGAACCCGTCGGCGTCCGCCTCGAGGAGCGCGACCACGCGCGAATGGTCCCAGGCCGCCTCGGTGGGCTCCATGCCCGGCTCGCCGAACAGCGGTTTTTCCGCTTCGGTGCCTTCGTCCGCGTCTTCCACGGAGACCGACAGGGCGCCCGCTTCCATCAGGGCGTCCGACAGGGCCTCCGCGTGGTCTCGCGCGACTTCGATGACGACTTCCGTCCAGCTCATGCGTTGGTTTCCGATTTGGCGCCGATGCCCGTTTCCTTCGGCAGGTCCGGCTTGGAGGCCAGCTTGTGCTCCAGGTAATGGATGTTGGTGCCGCCCTCGATGAAGCGGGCGTCGACCATCAGCTCACGGTGCAGCGGGATATTGGTGAGAATACCTTCAACCACCATTTCCGAGAGCGCGATTTGCATGCGGCGGATCGCCTGCTCGCGCGTCGCACCGTAGGAAATTACCTTGCCGATCATCGAGTCGTAATGAGGTGGAACATAATATCCCGCATACGAGTGCGAATCGACACGAATGCCGGGGCCGCCCGGCGGGTGCCAGCCGGTGATGCGGCCCGGCGACGGGGTGAACTTGAACGGGTCCTCGGCATTGATGCGGCACTCGATCGCGTGGCCCGACAGCATGATGTCGCGCTGCTTGAAGCGCAGCTTCTCGCCGCAGGCGATACGGATCTGTTCCTGCACGATGTCGATCCCGGTGATCATCTCGGTGACCGGGTGTTCCACCTGCACGCGGGTGTTCATCTCGATGAAGTAGAACTCGCCGTTCTCGTACAGGAATTCGAAGGTGCCGGCGCCGCGGTAGCCGATCTTGCGGCAGGCTTCGGCGCAGCTGTCGCCGATCT
>Ga0209023_10000112_pt1 | contig 140821 bp, 130 predicted proteins | sample LakOneMetagenome_FD_187468 | JGI IMG/M metagenome (GOLD analysis project Ga0209023, IMG submission 187468) | Freshwater and sediment microbial communities from Lake Erie, Canada (SPAdes) (version 2) | ecosystem: Environmental > Aquatic > Freshwater > Lentic | place: Lake Erie, Canada...
CTCGGCAAGGTGGTCGGGCTGATTGAAACCGGTGCCAATGCGGTTTTGCGCGTGCTGGGTGATGACCAAGTCGAGCGCCTGCTGCCGTTTGTTTCGGCCGTGGTGCTGGCGGTAGAGAAAGAAGTTGGACAGATTCGAGTGGAGTGGGGCAGCGACTGGTGATCCGGTTTGACTGCATTACCCTCTTTCCGGAGATGTTCGTGGCAGTAACGGAAAGTGGCATTACCCGTCGGGCGCTGGAAGAGCAGCGCTGGGCCTGGCAGGGCTGGAATCCGCGGGATTTCGCCGAGAATGCCTGGCGACGGGTCGATGATCGTCCTTTTGGCGGTGGACCGGGCATGCTGATGCAGCCGGGGCCGCTGGAGAAGGCGATTGCTGCAGCCAAGGCGCAGCAGCGCGAGGCAGGGCTGGCGAAGAGCCGGGTTATCTACCTCTCGCCGCAGGGCGCGCCGCTCACCCATGAGCGGGTGATGCAGCTGGCGACAGGCGATGAAGGGCTGATCCTTCTTTGCGGTCGTTATGAAGGCATTGACGAGCGTTTGATCGAGCGCTGTGTTGATGAAGAAATTTCGATCGGAGATTTTGTGCTTTCCGGTGGCGAGTTGCCGGCGATGGCCTTGATTGACGCCGTTGTCCGCCAGTTGCCGGGAGTACTCGGAGATGCCGCTTCGGCGGTGGAAGATTCGTTTGTCGGTGGTTTGCTGGATTGTCCGCACTACACCCGCCCGGAGATTTACGAGGGCGAGGCGGTGCCGGAGGTTCTGCTTTCAGGAGATCACAAAAAAATTCGTCGCTGGCGGCTCAAGCAGTCGCTGGCGCGAACCCGGAAGCGCCGGCCGGATTTACTGGCGCACCGCAGTTTGAGCGCGGAAGAAACGCAACTCCTCACGGAAATCGTCGGAGAGGAGCAATGCGGTGAGTAAGTGTTTATAAAATTTTAAGGATCTCACATGAACCTGATTCAACAGTTGGAACAAGAAGAAATCGCCCGTCTGGGCAAGACCATTCCTGACTTCGCACCGGGCGACACCGTTGTCGTGCAAGTGAAGGTCAAGGAAGGTACCCGCGAGCGTCTGCAGGCTTACGAAGGCGTCGTGATTGCCAAGCGTAACCGCGGTCTGAACTCTGCTTTCACCGTCCGCAAGATATCTTCCGGCGAAGGCGTCGAGCGTACTTTCCAGTCCTATTCCCCGCTGGTCGCTTCGATCGAAGTCAAGCGCCGTGGCGATGTCCGTCGCGCCAAGCTGTACTACCTGCGCGAGCGCTCTGGCAAATCGGCACGTATCAAGGAAAAGCTGGTCCGCAAGGAAAAGCCGGTCGCTGCTGCTTAAGCGATTTTCCCGGATTGAAAAAGGGCGCCTCGGCGCCCTTTTTTATTGTTTTGGTTTTTGATCGATTTTTCGGGTTGACCGTAGCGAAGTCACTTGCGTGACTTCAATCCGGTGCATGCCTGCCTGACTCAGCCTTTGCAGTGCTTGTCAGGGTTCTTCTTGTCGTTTTCGATCAGGGCGTACGCCGAGTGATTGTGGATCGACTCGAAATTTTCTGATTCGACGATGTAGGCATCAACGCGTACTTCGGCGTTGAGGCGGGCGGCCACGTCGCGGACCATGTCTTCGACAAACTTGGGATTGTCGTAAGCGCGTTCGGTCACGTACTTTTCATCCGGACGCTTCAGGAGGCCGTAGAGCTCGCAGGAGGCTTCCTGCTCAACGAGCTGGACAATCTCCTCGATCCACATGAAGTCGTTGGTGCGGGCGGTTACAGTGACATGTGAGCGTTGATTATGGGCACCGTACTCCGAGATTTTCTTGGAGCAGGGGCACAGGCTGGTGACTGGTACCACCACCTTGGTCGAGGTGACGATTTGGCCACCGCAAATATCGCCGATGAAGGTAACGTCGTAGTCCATCAGGCTCTGCACGCCGGAGATCGGCGCTGTCTTGTTGATGAAATAGGGGAAGTTCATCTCGATATGGCCGGTCTCGGCTTCAAGCTTGACGAGCATTTCGCGCAACATGATCGGGAAATTCTCGACTGAGATTTCGCGTTCGTGGCTGTTCAGTATCTCCACGAAGCGAGACATGTGCGTACCCTTGAAGTTGTGTGGCAGGCCCACGTACATGTTGAACATGGCTATGGTGTGCTGCACGCCAGTGGATTTGTCCTGCACCATGATCGGGTGGCGGATGGACTTGATACCCACCTTGTTGATGGCTATATGGCGCGTGTCCGCAGAATTCTGGACGTCAGGGATGTTTGTGTCAGGGGTGTTCATGGGCTGTTCTTCAATGAATTATTGTGGGTTGGTCTGGCCGCCGAGTCTGTGTTGAATCGCTCGTACGATGCCAACCTTGTCGAGGCCAAGTTCGGCCAGTAGTTGTCCTTGTTCACCGTGGTCGATAAAGCGGTCCGGCAGGCCAAGGCGCAAAAACTGAACCTGCACGCCGCGTTCTGCCAGCACGCGCTCGATTTCCGAGCCTGCGCCACCGATCACTGCATTTTCTTCGATGCTGACAAGCAGGGAATGGTTCCCGGCCAGTTCAACAATCAGGTCGACATCGAGCGGCTTGATGAAGCGCATGTTGGCAACGGTCGCGTCCAGTTCGTCCCCGGCGGCGATTGCTGCGCTGACCAGACTGCCGAAGGCCAGGATGGCAACATCCTTGCCCTGGCGGCGAATTTCGCCCTTGCCGACAGGCAGCGTCTCAAGATTCTCGGCCGGAACCTTGCCGGTGCCACCCCCGCGCGGGTAACGAACCATGCTCGGGCAATCCAGACTGTAGGCAGTGGACAGCATCTGGCGGCATTCGGCTTCATCGGACGGGGCCATGACGACCATATTCGGGATGCAGGTGACGAATGACAGGTCGAACGTGCCGTGGTGTGTGGGGCCATCGGCGCCAACCAGTCCTCCGCGGTCGACTGCAAACATGACCGGCAGCTTCTGAAGCGCGACATCGTGAACCAATTGGTCGTAGCCACGTTGCAGGAAGGTCGAATAGATGGCGACGACAGGCTTGAGGCCTTCGCAGGCCAGGCCGGCGGCGAAGGTGACGGCGTGCTGTTCGGCAATGCCGACATCGAAATAACGGTCGGCGTGTTCGGCCGAGAAGCGCACCATGCCGGAACCTTCACGCATGGCCGGCGTAACGCCGATGAGTCGGGAATCAGCTTTGGCCATGTCGCACAGCCAGTCGCCAAAGACCTGGGTGTAGGTCAGCTTGGCCGGGCCTTTGGACGACTGTATGCCATCGCAGGCGGCGAATTTGCCGACACCATGATAGAGGATGGGGTCGTTCTCGGCCAGCTTGTAACCTTGGCCCTTCTTGGTGATGACGTGGAGGAACTTCGGGCCCTTCAGCTTCTTCAGGTTTTCCAGTGTCGGGATCAGGGCATCGAGATCGTGGCCGTCGATCGGGCCGTAGTAATGGAAGCCGAATTCCTCGAACAGCGTGCCGGGAGCGATCATGCCCTTGACGTGCTCTTCGGCGCGGCGGGCCAGTTCGAGCAGGGGCGGGGCGAAGCCGAGCATGTGGCGACCGGCTTCGCGGGCGGCGTTGTAGGTCTTGCTGGACGTCAGTCGGGTCAGGATGTTGTTCAGCGCGCCAACCGGCGGCGAGATCGACATTTCGTTGTCGTTGAGGATGACCAACATATCGGTATCGGCAACGCCGGCATTGTTCATGGCTTCAAAGGCCATACCGGCCGACATGGCGCCATCGCCGATGATGGCGATGGCCTTGCGGTCCTCGCCCTTGTGCTTGGCAGCCAGTGCCATGCCGAGTGCGGCGGAGATCGAGGTCGACGAGTGCCCGACGCCAAAGGTGTCGTAGAGACTTTCGCTGCGCTTGGGGAAACCGGAAACACCACCGTGCATGCGCAATGTGCTCATGCCTTCGCGGCGGCCCGTCAGGACCTTGTGGGCATAGCATTGGTGGCCGACGTCCCAGACCAGTCGATCTTCAGGCGTATTGAAGACAGCGTGGAGGGCGATGGTCAGTTCGACCGTGCCGAGATTGGACGACAGGTGGCCGCCGGTTTTCGATACTGAATCAATGAGGAAGGCGCGAAGCTCAGTCGCCAGTTGCGGCAACTGCTTGCGGTCAAGGTGGCGCAGATCGGCCGGGCTGTTGATGCTTTCGAGCAGGCGGGGAGCGGTCATTAGAATTGCCGATGGCAGATGAAGTCGGCCAGCTGGGTCAGGCGCGTCGCGCGCTCGCCAAAGATGGACAAGGCGTCGAGGGCGTCGCTGCGCAGTTCGTCGGCATAGGCTCGGGCGCCTTCAAGGCCGAGCAGGCTGACATAGGTGGGCTTGTCGGCCGCTTCGTCTTTGCCAGCTGTCTTGCCCAGCGTTGCGGTGCTGGCCGTGCAGTCGAGGATGTCGTCGACCACCTGAAAGAGCAGGCCGGCGCGCTTGGCAAAGCGGTCCAGATTGGCCCGTTCTTCTGCAGACAGGGGGTTGCCAGCCAAGGCGCCGAGCAGCACGGCGGCGCGAATCAGTGCGCCAGTCTTCAGCGCGTGCATCAATTCCAGCTCGGGCTGATTCAGTGGCTTGCCGACCGAAGCCAGGTCAATCGCCTGGCCGCCAGCCATGCCGCGGGAGCCGCTGGCGTGAGCGAGCAGGGCAATCATTTCGAGCTGCCGACCCGGCTCGTTGAATGGCTGGCTGGCGAGAAGCTCGAAAGCCAGCGTTTGCAAGCTGTCGCCGACCAGCAGGGCGGTCGGTTCGTCGAATTCAACATGGCAGGTCGGGCGGCCGCGACGCAACACGTCGTCGTCCATGCACGGCAGGTCGTCATGAACCAGCGAATAGGCGTGGATCAGTTCGACCGCGCAGCCGACGATGTCGAGGTTTTCCGGCGTGGCGCCGGTCAGCTGGCCAGCAGCGTGGGCGAGTAGCGGGCGCACGCGTTTGCCGCCACCCAGTGCGGCGTAGCGCATGGCGTCATGCAGGCGGGCGGGAATGCAGTCATTGCCGGGCAGATGGCGGGCGAGGGCAGATTCGGCGCGGTCTTGCGTGACGGCCATCCATTCGGCAAAGGGGAGAACGCTCACTGAGCCTCCAGAGTACTACGGTCAACTTCCTTGAATTCGCCGTTTTCGAGCATGCGGATTTGCTCGTCGGCGTCGGCGAGCTGGGTCTGGCAATGCTTCATCAGTTCCATGCCGCGGCGATAGGCGGCGATGGAGGCATCGAGTTCGAGTTTGCCGCCTTCCATGCTGGAGACGATGTTTTCAAGCTCGGCGAGCGCCGTCTCGAATTTCATGTCGGCGATGGGCGTTGGGTCCATGTCAAAGGCGTTCAAGGAAACACGCGAAAATACTCTATCAAGGGGCGCTTGGTCAAATATCGGGGTAAAATAACTACCCCTTTTTAACCCCCGCTGGAGGCTTGGAATGTCCGACTTGGCGACTTTGTCCCGGTTGGCCCCCGCAGTTTCCCAACTGCCGGTGGACTGGTATTTCGACGAGAAGATTTTTGAGCTGGAGAAAAAGCTCATCTTCGATGCCGGCCCAGGCTATGTCGGTCACCAGTTGATGGTGCCGGAAGCGGGGGATTACCGTTCGCTCGAGTGGAAGGATCACGGCCAGATGCTGCTCAACGGTGGCAGCGAGGGACCGAACGCCGGCCTCTGGCAGATGTCGAACGTCTGCCGTCATCGCCAGGCGATCATGTTGCAGGGTTCCGGCCATTTGAACGGGCCGATTGTCTGTCCGATTCATCGTTGGACCTACGATACGGGCGGTCAGTTGATCGGCGCGCCGCATTTTCCGCAAAACCCTTGTCTTAATCTGAACAAGGCGAAGCTGGAGAACTGGAACGGCCTGCTCTTCAAGGGGCCGCGCTCGGCGAATGTCGATCTGGCCGGCATGAAGGTCGCGCCGGCGCTGGATTTCACCGGCTACAAGCTTGATCACGTCGAGATGCACACGTGCAATTACAACTGGAAGACCTTCATCGAGGTTTATCTGGAGGATTACCACGTGGGGCCATATCATCCCGGTCTCGGTAATTTCGTCACCTGCGACGACTTGACTTGGCAATTTGGTGACTGGTATTCCGTACAGCGGGTTGGTGTGACGTCGTTACAGAAATCCGGCTCCAAGGCTTATGAGCGTTGGCAGAAGGCGGTTCGCGACATTTACGGCGCGGAGGGCAAGACGCCGGAGCATGGCGCCATCTGGCTGACTTATTTTCCGAACATCATGGTCGAGTGGTATCCGCATGTGCTGGTCGTGTCGACACTGATTCCGCAAGGGCCGAACAAGACGCTGAATGTCGTCGAGTTCTACTATCCCGAGGACATCGTCGATTTCGAGCGCGATTTCATCGAAGCCGAACGCGCCGCCTACATGGAAACGGCGATTGAGGATGATGACATTGGCGAACGCATGGACCGCGGTCGCTATGCGTTGATGAAGGAAGGGCGCAATGAAGTCGGGCCGTACCAGAGCCCGATGGAAGATGGCATGCAGCACTTCCACGAGTTCTATCGAAGGATCATGCAGTCGGCCATTGAGACGCGCTGAATATTTCAAATTCCGGCTTTTTTTCCGGTTGACCGCAGCAAGGCTGTTTCGAAGGCGTCGATGTAAAATTCGGCGCCTTTTTCATTTAAATTATCGAGTCGTCGCCTGATGCAATCGTTGTGGATGATCGCCGCCAGTTTCCTGTTCGCCTGCATGGGCGTCTGCGTCAAGATGGCCGCGCAGACGCATTCGGCGGTGGAGATCACCTTTTACCGAAGCTTCATTTCGCTGATTTTGATGTTCGCGCTGGTTCACGTGCGTGGCGTCTCGCTGGCAACGCCGCACTGGCGCTGGCAGATTACGCGGGGTGCCGTTGGATTTACCGCGCTGTTTGCCTATTTCTACGCGATCACCTTGTTGCCGCTGGCGACCGCGGTGACGCTGAACTACACCTCGGCTATTTTTCTGGCGCTCTATCTGGGCTTTGCCGGTATGCAACTGGGCAAGGGCATGCTGGGGGCGCTGGCACTTGGCCTGATTGGTGTGATCATGCTGCTGAAACCGACCATGCACGCCGATCAGCTGGTCGGTGGATTGATCGGGCTGGGTTCAGGCGTGATGGCCGGCATGGCGTATTTCAGCGTACGCCAGCTGGGCGCCCGGGGCGAGTCGGAGATTCGCACGGTGTTCTATTTCTCGCTGGTGTCATCGGTGGGAGCAGGCGCGTGGCTGGTTTTCAGCGAACTGCATGGCGTGGATCTGAAGAGTGGTCTGCTGTTGCTTGGCGTCGCCTGCTTTGCCACGCTGGCACAGCTGGCCATGACGCGAGCCTATTCTCGTGGCAAGACGCTGATGTCCGCGGCGCTGGCCTATAGCACGGTGATCTTTTCCAGCCTGTTCGGCATGCTGTTCTGGCGCGAGGTGCTCGATGCATCGGCGTGGGCGGCGATCGGTCTGATTATTCTGTCGGGCATCGCTGCCACGCACTTTTCCCGCGCCAGCCCGGTGGAACAGGATTAAACTTTCTGCAGACCATACCAACAACGGAGCAAAACCATGATCGTCGTCGACAACCAACCGAGCCGGGTAAATGTTTCAGTGTTCGGCGAGTTCACTTTGGCCGATTACAAGGAATTCGAAGAAGTCGTCAATTTCAAGGTCAAGTTCGAAGGCCCGGTTGATCTGTATTTTGATCTTAGCCAGATGGCCGGCCTGACGCTGGATGTAGCCTGGGAGGACATCAAGTTTGCGCGCGCGCATGCCAATGATTTCAAACGCGTTGCGGTGGTGACCGACAGCCAGTGGGTGACATGGAGTGCATGGCTGTCCCAGACTTTCGTCAATGCCGATGTTGAAGTTTTCGACAACGTTGATGACGCGAAGGCCTGGCTGGGCTGACCGGGCATGAGCTACACGACGCTGGTTGATGTGGCGACCTTGCAGGCGCATCTCGATGATCCAGCCTGGCTGGTCGTTGATGTTCGCCACCAGCTGGCCGATACGGGCTACGGCGACCGTGTTTATGCCGAAGGCCATATTCCTGGCGCGGTGTTCCTGCATTGCGACCGCGACCTGTCAGGGCCGATGACTGGAAGGAATGGTCGTCATCCGCTACCGGATCCGGAACAGCTGGCGCGGCGGCTCGGTGACATCGGGATCGGTGCGACGACCCAGGTGGTGGTTTATGACGACGCACAAGGCATGATTGCCGGGCGCCTGTGGTGGTTGCTGCGCTGGCTGGGACATGACCGTGTTGCGCTGCTCAATGGCGGCCTGCAGGCGTGGCAGGCGGCGGCTGGGGTCATGACGAATCTGTTGCCGACGCTGTCTCCACGCGTTTTCGTGCCGCGCCAGCAAGACCGCCTTCGGGTTGACGCCGACTACGTGCTGGAGCGCATTGAATCACCGCACATGCATTTGATTGACGGGCGGGCTGCGGACCGTTTCCGTGGCGAGAACGAAACGATTGATCCGGTTGGCGGCCATATTCCCGGTGCGATCAACCGATTCTTCAAGGACAACCTGCTGGCAGATGGCCGTTTCAAGCCAGCGGCCGAGCTGCGCGCGGAGTGGTTGGCAATTCTCGCGGGAACGCTGCCCGATCAGGTGGTGCATCAATGCGGCTCTGGCGTTTCGGCCTGCCTGAACATGGTGGCCATGGAAATTGCCGGGTTGCCCGGTTCAAAGCTCTATGCCGGATCATGGAGCGAGTGGTGCGCCGACCGCGGCAGACCCGTCGCGCGCTGAGCGCCGCCGGCCAAGGCGGGTCGTGGGCAAATCGGCCGCGACCGGTGTCAAACATGACCGGTAGGTCAGCCGAAAGACGCCAGACACATTTTGTTTTTGATGTTTTTTTCCGGTTGACCGCGGCAATCGTCAATCCGGGTTTTAACCGTGGTTCACGGCCCGATTCGGGGTTGGTGCCTGGGTTTGGCAGGCACCAACCGTCGATCACACTGCGTTAAAACTCTTCCCACTCATCTTCCTGCATGTTGCCGCTCGACAATGCATGGACGGGCGCCTTGGGGCGATTTTCCGAGAGACTGGGTTTGCTGGCCCGCAATGATGGGGTTGGCGCGGCCAGGCGTGCTTGACCGCGGTCGGGAGCGCCGGGCAATTTGAACCGACTCAAGGTGTCAGCCTGTATCCGCGCCTGCTCTTCCAGCGACTCGGCTGCCGCGGCTGCCTGTTCGACCAGGGCTGCGTTTTGCTGGGTGACTTCGTCCATCTGACCGATGGCAATCGTCACCTGATCGATGCCGGCACTCTGCTCCTTGCTGGCGTCGGCGATGTCCGTGATCAGCTTGGTCAGCTTTTCGAAGGATTGCACCATGCCGCCCATAATTTCGCCGGTATCGCGGACCAGGGAGACGCCGCCGTCAACTTTATCGACGGATTCGGAAATCAGCTGTCGTATTTCCTTGGCGGCAACGCTGCTACGCTGGGCCAGATTGCGGACTTCGGTGGCGACGACTGCAAAACCGCGACCCTGTTCGCCCGCCCTGGCCGCCTCAACCGCCGCATTGAGCGCCAGAATATTGGTCTGGAAGGCGATGCTGTCGATGACGCCAATGATGTCGGCGATCTTGCGCGAACTGCTCTGGATGTCACCCATGGTCTCCACAACCTGATTGACCATGGCCCCGGAGCGGGTGGCAAATTCATTGGAGCTTGCCGCCAGCAGATTGGCCTGAGCGGCATTATCAGCGTTCTGGCGAACGGTGGCGTTCAGTTGTTCCATCGAGCTGGAGGTTTCTTCCAGGCTGCTGGCCTGCTCCTCGGTGCGGCGCGACAGATCCGAATTGCCGACTGAAATTTCCTGGGCCGCCAGATTGATTGAATCCCCAGCGGACTTGATTTGCTCGATGATCGTTTTCAGGCTGTTAACCGTGGTGTTGGTGTCGGTCTTGAGATCGCCGAAGACACCACCGAAATCGGATGTGATTTCCTTCGTCAAGTCTCCCGCAGCGATGGCGGACAGCACACTGGAAAGTTCGCCCAATGCCGACTGCCCGTTGCTCAGCAGCTGATTGATCAGCAGCTCCATTTGCGCAAAGAACTGCTCCTTGCTGTTCAGATCGAGGCGTACCGAGAAATCGCCCTCGGCGGCCTGCTGGATGACCGTTGTCAGCAGTTTTTCGGCGTTGAGCTGGTCGGTGATGTCCAGCCACTCGCCCACCGAGCCGAGACGTTCGCCGCTGTCATTGATGACGGGCGTGGTGGTCACCCGATAGATTCGACTGCCCAGCTGCATCTGCGTCTGCACGCTGGAGGAGAGTTGGCGCAGGCGTTCCACCGCCGCCTTCGGGTCCGGATAGAGCATGCTGACGTTGTAGCCGATAATCGCCTCCGGATTGAAGGCCGGGTCCATCTTGCGGAAGGCCGCAGCGTCGGTCTGGAACGTTTTCTCAAGGGCATGGTTGACGTAGAGAATCACCCCGTCATTACTGGCAATGCGGACATTGGTGGAAACATTGTCCAGGCCGATCTTGATTCGTGTCATTTCGTCGGCCTGACGTTTGGTTTCGGTGACTTCAAATCCCATGCGGTTTTGCATGCTTTCCAGGCCTTGCAGGACGCGACCCAGTTCATCGTTGGCCGAGATTTCGATGCTGGAGTTGTAATGTCCGCTCGAAAGCGCGCGCAAGCTGGCAAGCGCTGCAGATAATCGGCCAGTGAGGACCGTTCGGGAAATCCAGGCCATGGCCAGCGCGAGGATGACGACCACCAGCAGGCTGGTGATCATCAGGCTGATATAGAGCCGCCGGGAGACCTGGTCAAACTCTTCGAGATAGGTGCCGCCACCAATCAGCATGTTCCATTTGGGAAGACTCTGGAACGCCACCACCTTGTCGCGCGGGGCGGTTTCACCCAGCTCGCTGTTTTGCCATGGGTAGTGAATGATCCCTTCACCCCGTTCCAGCATTTCGCGAATGAACGCATGACCGCCGGCATCCTTGGCATCCAGAATGTTGCTGCCCTCCTTGGCGGGGTGCATGATCAGATCGCCCTGATGCTTCCCCGGCTGGGTGTCCAGCACGTAGACATACCCGGTTTGCCCGAGTTTGACCGCCTTGACGCGCTCACGCAGGGTGCTCATTTCGTCGGAAATGAAATAGCCAATGCCAAAAGCACCGATGACTTTTCCGGTTTCATCCTTGATCGGCTTGAGGGCGGAGACTCTATCCTTGCCCTGGCTGGACGTCCGGCCAATGTAGGGGTTGCCGGCGAGGAGTTTCGCGGTGGCCGGACTTTCCTTGTCGAGTACCGTGTTGACGACCCGCTCTCCCTTGTCATTTTTCTGTGAGGTGGCAATGCGGACAAATTCGTCGCCGCGACGGGCCAGAAGCGTTGCCGTCGGGCCGTGCGCAACCTTGGCAAAGGCATCCTCTTCATCGCTCTGTCCATTGACTGCGATTTTGTTGTGGCGCAAAACCGGAACGGCGTCCTTGCTCTCATCGAGCGTAAATGTTCCTGGGTAGCGTGCGGCATAAATATCCAGCAGGCGACTGGATTCGCGCTCGACGGCATCGAAGGTGGACGCAATCATGGCTTGCACCAGCTGTACCTGTTGCTTCAGTTCCTCTTCGCCCGAGTTGTTGAGCGTTTGGGTAATCTGGTGGCCGATGAAGGTGACTGTTGCAGTCATGACCACCACCAGCAGCGCTATGCTCGGTAGCAGAAAGCGCAACGAAATCGGGAGGTCGGCCAGGCGCCGGCGGGCACGCGCCCAAAGGCCGGTGCTGACGATACGCCCCTGAACGATGGCTTGACCGGATGCCTTTTTATCGCGGAAAGCCTGGTATCCCTTGGCAGCCGCATCAATGGCCGCTGGCGAGGCCTTGCGCCGAACGGACAGGTAACCCGTGACCTGGCCGTTTTCCCAGACTGGAGATGCGTGGGCTTCAACCCAGTAATAATCGCCATTCTTGCAACGGTTCTTGACCAGACCAACCCAGGGGCGCCCATCCTTCAGGTTTCGCCAGAAGTCCGCGAATGCCTCTTCGGGCATATCTGGATGCCGAACGATATTGTGAGGTTGGCCAAGCAGCTCGTTTTCAGTGAAGCCGCTGATGTCGATGAAATCCTTGTTGATGTAGGTGATTTGGCCCTTCAGATCGGTTTTTGAAACGATCCGGTGATGCTCTGAAATCTGTACTTCTCGGCTGGTAACGGGGAGATTTGTACGCATTTTTGGCTTTTTCTAATGGTAGTAAGCGAGGAAATGGGCAGATGTGCTGACCACGAATGCACCCTGATTCAATGGGGGCGACCAATGCCGAATACCTCCCAGTGAATTCGAGGTGACAATTTACTTAAGTATTAAAAATAAAACAAATGAAATCATTGATGTTCAGTCGTGGAATTTTATTCACGCTACGCTGAACGGCACCGTCTGTGGATGGTGTGAAAAGCTAATTTAATCAACGGTTGTCATGTTGCTTAGTGCCCATTCAACATGTTCTCGTACCAGTGCGGATGGATGATTTATTCTCATTTTTAGTGCTTTTTTGGCGTCGACCGTGGGAGGTCCGTTGCCCAGCGCCACCGCAATATTGCGCAGCCAGCGCTCATGTCCGATCCGGCGGATTGGATTTCCCGCCAGTCGAACGTCAAATTGCTGTTCGGTCCAGGCAAACAGGTCAATCAGCGTCGCCGTATCCAATCCGTGGCGTGACGAAAAATCCGGGTCCCCGATTTGCGCAAAGCGATTCCACGGGCAGCACATCTGGCAGTCGTCGCAGCCGTAGATGCGGTTGCCGATCAGGGCGCGAAATGCTTCCGGGATGGCACCAGCGAGTTCGATGGTCAGATAACTGATGCAGCGTCGGGCATCGACCTTGTACGGCGCGATGATGGCTTGTGTCGGGCAGACGTCGATGCAGGCGGTACAAGTGCCACAGTGTTCCTCGATGGGTTCGTCTGCTGGCAGTGGAAGGTCGGTGTAAATCTCACCCAGAAAACGCCATGAACCCTGCTTTGAAAGGAGCAACGTGTGCTTGCCGCGCCAGCCGAGACCCGCCTGGCGGGCGAACTCAACCTCCATCACCGGTGCCGAATCGGAAAACACGCGGTAGCCAAAGGGTCCGGTCAGGTCGGTGATGGCATCGGCCAGCTTTTGCAGTCGAGACCGAATCAGTTTGTGATAATCGCGGCCTTGCGCGTAACGGGAAATGGCTGCCTGATGCGCTTGATCTGCCGATCTTCGATGGGGCAGGTAGTCGATTGCAACGCTGATGACAGTCAGCGTTCCCGGATGCAGCTGCTGCGGGTCAGCGCGCAATTCGGCATGGCGGGCCATATAATCCATTTCACCGTGGCAGCCTGCCGCCAGCCATTCCCGCAGTTTTTCAACCGCGGGGCCGGGTTCGGCCCGCGCCACGCCGACGGCAGCAAAGCCGAGTTGTTTTCCGGCCTCGCGGATTTTTTCCTTGAGTGCCGCGTAATCCACCGTGGAGTCCTGATCGTGCATAGCCCCGATGTTACCGCCGTTTTTGAATTGCCCGACGAGGCTGCAACCCAGCGACTCGGCGAAATTCTGGCGCCGCAATTACAGCCTGGACTGGTGATTTACCTCGAAGGAGATCTCGGGGCGGGCAAAACCACGCTGTCGCGGGCCATGATCCGGGCGCTCGGTCATTCCGGCCCGGTGAAAAGTCCAACCTATTCATTGGTTGAAGTTTACGTAATTTCGAGCTTATACTTATATCACTTTGATTTTTATCGTTTCGAGTCACCTGAGGAGTTTCTCGATGCGGGCTTTGATGAATACTTTAATGGTGCTGCAATCTGCCTGGTCGAATGGCCGGAGCGGGCTGCTGGCTGCGTTCCGCCGCCAGACTTGCGGTTGCGTATTCATCATGCAGGTGTCGGGCGTCTCCTCGAAGCCGTGGCAGATTCACCGAAAGGGCAGGCATGTCTAAACACGCTCATCCCAGCCATGGCCGCCGCCAGCTCCTCCGTTATGCCGGCGCCTCGCTGATACTTTCCATTACGCCGCTGGCGGACGCAGCCGCCAGACTGCCGTCCATCCTCGCAGTCCGTATTTGGCCGTCAGCCGATTACACCCGCGTCACGCTTGAATCGGACGCCCCGCTTAAATTTACGCATTTCACCGTTGAGAATCCCGATCGCCTGGTGGTCGATATCGAAGGCGTTGAATTCAATAGTGTTCTTGACAGCCTGGCCCGCAAGCTGACAACCGACGATCCGAATATCAAACTGTTGCGCGCCGGCCGTTTCAAGCCGGGTATCGTACGCCTGGTGATGGAACTCAAAGGCAAAGTTAACCCGCAGGTTTTTACGCTGGAGCCCGCCGGAGAATACGGTAGCCGGCTGGTACTTGATGTCTACCCGGTCAATCCGCCTGACCCGATGATGGCATTGCTCGAAGGTCGTAAGGATGCTGTCGAGCCGCCCAGGAGCGAGCAGGATTTCCAGATTTCTGAACGGCGGCCGGATGACCTAGCCTCCGTCAAGCCGGAGAAAGCGCCAATCGAGGCGCCGGAAGTTCACACCAGCAAGAAATCAGGCAAGCCGATTGTCGACCGCATGGTGACGATCACCCTGGACCCTGGTCACGGTGGCGAAGATCCCGGAGCCATCGGCAAGGCCGGCAGTTACGAAAAAAACGTCACGCTTGAAGTTGCGCGTCGTCTGAAAGCGCGGATCGATGCCGAGCCCAACATGCGCGCTGTACTGACCCGCGATTCGGATTTCTTTGTGCCCTTGCAGATGCGCGTCCAGAAAGCCCGGCGCGTCCAGTCCGATCTTTTCTTGTCGATACACGCCGATGGCTGGATTCGGCCGGATGCACACGGTTCTTCAGTCTTTGTGCTTTCCGAAAAGGGGGCGTCCAGCACCCAGGCACGCTTGCTCGCTCAGCGTGAGAACCGCGCGGACCTGATTGGTGGCGTCAATCTTGGTGCCAAGGATCTGTTTCTTGCCCGTACGCTGCTCGATCTGTCGCAGACGGCAACCATCAACGACAGCCTGAAGCTGGGTAAATACCTGCTCGGTGAAATCGGCGCAATCAATTCCCTGCACAAGGCCAGTGTTGAACAGGCCGGCTTTGCGGTGCTCAAGGCGCCGGATATTCCCTCTGCGCTGATTGAGACAGCTTTTATATCGAATCCGGAGGAAGAGGCTCGCTTGAATGACGACGCCTATCAGGAAAAGCTGGCAGGAGCGATCGTACGCGGCGTCAAGCAATATTTCATCAAGCATCCGCCTGGGCCCAAAGCAAGGCTTGCTGCGCTGGGCTAATGGGTGACCAAAATATAGTCATAACGTCGGAAATATAGTCTTGACGCTCAGGAATATAGTCGTAACGTTGCTAGAGTCACTTTTTCCTACTGCTTGATACCTCTTCAGCAATGGTGGTCACTAGATGGAGTAGGCCAGCCAGCTATTTGGAAACGCTGAAAAGCTACTTGGCAAACGGACTTGTGCACCACTGGGATTCGCATGGAACACCATCACCATCGCCATCCATCTGGGTGTTCGGGCAATTCCGAATAAAGTAGGTTGCCTCCGCACAGGATGTCATCTGTGAGCAGTAGGTCCGGCCGTCGCACTGGAAGCGGCCAGGCGCCACATCAGCCGTGGAACTCACCAATGCAGCCGGCTCCGAGGATGACCTGTTGAACTTGGGCGCCAAGAAGCTGTAGCCAGAAGAAGCAATCATCACGACGAGTGCCACCCCAATTAGGCGACTTAGTAGAGAGTTGCCTTGACGGCCAGTAGGCTTAGCGCGCGGCCGGTGCGGAACCGCCGGCTCGCCGCCTGGTCGCTGAACCAGGACAGCCTTTTTCTTGCCATCCTTGTTGAGAATAATTTCGAAGGAAATAGGCTCGCCAACTTTTGGTTGCCCGCCCTGTTTCGGGTAATCCGAAATATGGACGAAAACGTCCTGGCCGCCGTTGGCCGGAGTGATGAACCCGAACCCTTTGCCTTCATTCCAGGTTTTCAGGGTGCCGTTGAGGCGCGATTCCATAGCAGATAAGGAGTTGAAGTCTGATATGCCATTATCACACGGCTTTATGGCATTGAACTCGCTGCTAACGGTGGTCAAGACTACATATTCTGGGGAGACCAGCTACCGATTAGTCTGACAGAGCCGCTATCTAAAAAGCATCAAAGGAACGAGTTGGCGAACGCAAATTTCGGGATGCCAAAGTTTGAATGGTTGATACGGGCGATTCATTCCGATACGCGACTGACGCTTGGCGTCGATGAGAAGACATACCAGCTGCTTGTTGATTGTTCAACAGGCTTTATAGGCCCCGGAAATATATGCTTTTGCAGTATTAGCCAGAAAATTCAAGAAAACCCATAAGTCGTAACAAAGTAATTTTGTCATAATGGCTACACAAGCCTTTCTTGGTAGTTTTGAGCTTGATATTTGGGAGCGGGGAATGGCAGCCAAAAGCCAATATGAAGCGCCAAGATGGCAGCGTGACCTTCTGCGGTTTTTACCGCTTAAGAGTCAGTTTGTTCTCTCAGGTAATGTGCGCGATTTGCAAGCTGCTGAAGTTGCGCCAGGGGTTGTTACTGCACAGTCGTTGCAGCAATGTCTAGCCACAACATTTCTCAACTTGGGGTATGGCCATACTTTTCTGTATGAGCCGATTAACGGCTTCAGTTGCTTAGGCGGCATTGGTGAAAGCACCGCACCGTCAGAAGAGTTGCTTAAGCGGATGGGGCTAATCCTCGCCAATGGACGGGCGGCAGGCGGTACCGACGCACTATCTTCATTCATTGAGCAGTTCGTTGAATTGCAGGATGCACCTGCCGTTTTGGTCATCGACTTTGCCGCGAGGCTCGTGGCACGTCCGTCAGACCTTAATCCAGCAGAACATCTACTTTTCACCCGCGCACTTATGCTTTCTCACAAAGCGCGCAACCGACCAACTGGCGCAAATGGAAAGCCATTCTTCAACTCCATCGTATGGGTGGTCGAAAAGGAAAGCGACCTTCCTGATTGGCTTGTTGTGGGCAATCCACGAATTAGACACATTCCAATTTCCCGACCGGATGGCCCCGCCCGCCGAGCACTAGCCTCTGCATTACTCCGGCCACTCCAAGGAGCTTCGGGTGCAACTAAAGAAGCTGTCGACAAGGCTGAAGACGCGTTTGTCGATGGCACCGAAGGTCTTCTGCTACTGGATATGAATGCCATTGCTCTCTTGGCTCGAGTCGAGGGAGTCTCCCTTGAGAAGGTTGCAGATGCCGTTAGGCGATACAAAGTAGGGGTCACCGAAGACCCTTGGCTGAAAATCGACCGCGAAAAGATACGCAATGCCGAATCCGTTGTTCGTCAGCGGGTCAAGGGCCAGCAAGAGGCAGTGGTTCACATGCTCGACATTGTCAAACGTGCCATGACAGGTGTTGGCGGGAATAGACGTGGAGGTCGCCCGAGGGGCGTAGCTTTTTTGGCGGGCCCCACAGGCGTTGGCAAGACAGAACTCGCCAAAACCATTACCAGCCTGCTGTTCGGAGACGAAAGTGCCTATATCCGATTCGACATGTCGGAATTTAGCGCAGAGCATTCAGACCAGCGACTAATTGGTGCGCCTCCCGGATATGTTGGCTATGACGCCGGCGGCGAACTTACAAATGCCATTAGGGAAAAACCTTTTAGCGTGGTTCTTTTCGACGAAATCGAAAAGGCCCATCCAAGGGTCTTGGACAAATTCCTGCAAATCCTGGATGACGGAGTTTTAACGTCAGGTCGAGGGGACCGCGTTTACTTTTCGGAAGCACTCATTGTCTTCACCTCGAATTTGGGGATTTACAAGACCAGTGAAGCGGGCTCACGGGTACTCAATGTCTCTTCCGCGGAACCATACAACGTTGTCAAAGAGCGGGTGGAGTCGGAAATCGACCGGCATTTCAAGTTCGTGCTAAATCGCCCTGAAATCCTGAACCGAATTGGGGAAAACATTATTGTTTTCGACTTTATTCGTGAGGAAGTCGCGGCAGAAATTTTCGAGCAGATGGTCGCGGGGGTATTGGCCGACCTTGGCCAACAAGGCATAAGAATCACAATTTCAGCGTCAGCAAAGGAAAGCCTTCGTACACTCTGCCTGCGTGATTTGTCTAATGGCGGCCGAGGGATTCGCAACCAAGTAGAAGCGCACTTGCTCAATCCCCTCGCACGCTCGTTGTTTGACCTGGATGCAGTGCCGGGCGATGGATTTGTTGCGGTAGGGCTTGAGCCAGGAAATCTGATGCTCACCAAGCAATAACGATGCAGTTAGCTATCTCACGTATCCACTACCCGGTAACAACGCTTGGACCGGGGCGACGAGTGGGCATCTGGTTCCAAGGGTGCTCTATACGTTGCCCAGGATGTATATCGGCAGACACCTGGCGAACAGCGCAAGGTGAGGTCACCGCTGAAGAATTGGTTGAGCACATTAGACCTTGGCTGGCTGAATGCGACGGGGTAACCATCTCAGGAGGTGAGCCATTTGACCAGCCTCTTGGCCTAGCATCGCTCCTTCTAACACTCAGAGACAAGTTCGACACGAATATCTTGGTGTTTTCAGGCTATCCGTTCGAGACCTTGCTTGAGAACCAGCGGTCTTGGCACGGCATGATTGACGCCTTGGTAACAGACCCATTCTTAGAATCCGCTCCGCAAACGAAGTCCTTGCGCGGCAGCGACAACCAGCGTTTGCACTGCCTCACGACACTTGGAAAAGCACTGTTCTCCAACTACGAACATCGCTCCATGGATGCCAATAAACAGCTAGATGTCATGTTCGATGAGAATGGGACTGTCTGGCTTGCCGGAATACCTACCCGGGGCGACATGGCCAAGCTCCGCACACTGCTACTTGAGGATGGACACTCGGCCCACACGACCGAAGCTCCCATTTCGCTATGCAAGACAACACATTGATTCGGTACTGTCCCCACTGTCATACAGAACGCTCGTTGCATGAGTTGTTCTGTGAAGGCATCGTCGGTATCGAGAGGTGCAACTGGAACTTGATGATGGAGCCCGTTCGCTCCGCCGGTTGGCGCCCCGCCAAAGTGGTCCCCATTGAGCCCTCCCCACTTTCCACACTGCCTCCACCTAGCTCGGGTCTTCTATGTGCCAGTGGGCACACGATGGAAGATGGTGACCTAATTTGCTCGGTATGTGGAGCGAATGCTGCATCTGCCCCGCCCTCTGAAGCGCCAGTAGAACCACCGCCTCCTTCAGGGGATAAAACGGTGATTGCTGGGTGGCACGTGCTCCGACAAATCAGTAGCACCGATGGACTCCGCGAGCGCTACTTGGTCGAAGAGGAGGCATCAGACCGCCGAGGCGTGCTGACGCTTTACTACCATGGGGCTGAGCCCGATTCGGCTGTTTATGACGCTCTGAAACGTATCTCCAGAGAGCACGTTGCCGAAATATACGCAACGGGGCGCTGGAATGAGCGGGCTTTTGAGGTCACTGAAGAACTGACAGGTGGAAGTTTGGCAGACCTCGGAATCGTAGCTAACGATACCGCTGCCATCCGTCGCATTGTTTATGAACTGGGTCGTGCGCTGGATGCTTTGGCCGAAGTTGGGCTGCGGCATCGTGACATACGCCCTGGTACCCTGCTAGTTCGCAACCGAGACCCATTAGATTTGGTCATCAGCAGTTTCGGCTCGGCTCGCCTATCCGTATCCGACCTAGATATCGTTGCGCCACTGGAAATCACTCGTTACACAGCACCAGAGGCTGTGGCTGGCGGTGTCGCCGCTGCATCAGACTGGTGGAGCCTTGGTATTGTCCTTCTGGAGCAAATTACTGGGGGGGCCTGCTTTGAAGGGGTCAATCAACAAGCCTTTCTAATTCATGTGCTGGCAAGTGGCGTTCCCTTGCCAGATGACCTCCCACCAGAGCTGACGCTTCTTTTCCGGGGCCTGCTGGCCCGGGACCGTGTGCATCGCTGGCAATGGAATGACGTCCAAGCTTGGCTGGAGGGCAAGTCACCAGAAGCCCCTTCTTGGCCAAGTTTTACCCCTGGCATCGAGCAAGGCCCATCAATCACTCTAGGTGGTATGCCCTTCTACACCCCTCAAAACTATGCTCTGGCAGCCGCTGAGGGCAGTCATTGGGACGAGGCTCGGGAACAGCTCACCAAGGGGAGCCTAACCACATGGGCTCAAGACGCCAACTTTACATCTCAGCTTCTCGCCGGATTGCGGCGCATCGTGAGGCACGAATCCTTAGATGAGGACTTCCGCCTTCTTGTTGCGCTGAAAATTCTCAATTCCGAAATGCCGCCGATTTTCCGCGGCAATATCGTTTCACCGAAGTGGCTCTTGACGGAGCCAATTGAGGGTTATGAACTCATCACCGGGCCAGTTCCAGAGATGCTGGAGCAGATGGGCACTGACAACTGGCTTCTCAGGCTAAAACAGCGTGGTGAAGTCGTCCGAAACCGTGCCCAGTCCCTGTCCATTGACCTTGATGAAGATACCCTTCGTATCAACCTACTGAGCACCTCAAGGGCTCGGCTGGCCGTCGAGTGGGACGAACGCCGGAAGCTACTTCCCGACACTGAACATCACGGATTGCTATCGTTGATTGAGCGACGTACTGTCAGCGAAGAAGACCTTATCGTCCTACTGAGTGCCGCTATTAGCCAATTCAGGTCCTGTGACGCTATTGTCGAAGAAGCCAGGACCCTGGCCAGCTTGCATGGCGTCCATCAGTTTGATGAAGCGGCAGCACGGGATACCGTCAAATGGCCACGTGGCGAGATTCTGCAGCTCGTCGCAGAACGAATTGAAGGGTTTGCCAGTTGCAGTAACGCCGAGCTTAACAAGTGGGCTGACGAGTTCAGGCTCGAAAAACGAATGCCCCTGGCGAAAGCCTTGGCCCTACTCTCAGTACCAAAGGAACAATGGCAGGAGCCCCAGAAGCAGCAGTACATCTCGCAGATTCTTGAGTTCTTTGAGAAGAAGGTTGTCTCGGCCGTCTTACGAGGCCCCTTGGTCCGAATGACGATTGGGAAGAGCACCCCTCGTGTGGACCTCACAGAACTGGGAACACCTAGAGTTGAGGCTTCTGGCGTCCTAAACCACATTCTGCAGCGCAACACTCAAACGGTCCCTCTGGACCCAACGGCTCTTAACCGTCCCGAAGGCACTACCAGGGTTCGCTTGCAAAGTCTGGAGAGGCATACCCAGCTCTATAAGCGAGACACTGGTATCGACGGGTTGTATCTTGGCTTTCCTTTCTTGCTGGCCAAGGATGGAAAAAACAACACTGCAACCCGCATCGCACCTTTGTTGCTCTGGCCGGTACGCCTCCATCACGAAGTCGGGACCATAGGCAATGTGACCATTGCGTTCGACGGCGAGCGCGAAGAAGTTCGACTGAATCCCGCTCTGGATGCCATTCTCGGCCCAGAAACAACAAAGATTTGGCGCAAGGCGGCTGAAGAGCTGCTTGGTCGTTCTGCCCTCACCCCAGCCGATGTCATCGATGAGTTTGGTACCTTGGCGACGCCGCGCTCTCGCAAGCTAATTTTGTTGCCAGGACCAAAGACCTCGATTCCCGCTAACACGGTCGAGTTGGAATGTTCTGCCGTTCTCTTCCACATGACCTTCATGGGTCAGGCAATCGGGGAAGACATTAGGCTTCTGAAAGGACTTCCACCGGCCGGAACAGGACTTGAGACCGCGCTGAGACTAAACAGCAACCCAATTGAGTCCGAAACGAGCACAAAACCTCGTGAAATTGAGCGCTACTTCACAGTCAACAGCGACCCTTCCCAAGAAGAAGCGGTACTTCTCGCTCGAAAGAGTCCTGGCTTACTAATTGAAGGCCCTCCCGGAACTGGCAAGAGTCAAACCATCGTGAATATGGTGAGTGATGCCATCGGTCAAAAGCGAAGCCTGCTCATCGTCTGCCAAAAACACGCAGCCCTCGAGGTGGTTCACAAGCGACTAGTCGCCGAAGGGTTAGGCAACCGTATCGTCATCGTTAACGACGTGAATCGTGACAGACTGCCAATTATTCGTTCAGTACGGGAACAACTTGAAGAATTTTTCCGACTAAATGAGGACCCAGCTAGCCAAGTAAGGCGCAATCGGGAAGTAGTGGCAGCTAGGATTGAAGCACTAGAGGGCGCTCTCGATAAACATCACGAGGCTCTCCACAAAGTCGACAACCGAATCGGACTGAGCTACCGCGTCCTTCTGGGTGAGCTCATCAAGCTTGAGACTCCACGAACTCCCCTAGAAGTACCCTCCCTTCGTCCAATCCTAGTAAAGCTCGACGTCGGCGAACTTGCTTCTCTTGAAGAAGAGTTGGCCCCATTAGCCCGTTACTGGCTGCCAGCCCGATTTGAGGGCAGCGCCCTTAAAGATTTGGTGCCCTTCACTCCAGACCAAGCCACGATTTCTGATTTTTCCAAATCCTTCGAGGCTTTTTCCAAGGCTGAAGCACTCCGCGCTGTGGTGATAACCACGCGCCAAGCCAGCTTTGAGGTTGATGACCCTACCCCTCACCGAACTTGGCTCGGAGCTTACGGTAACGAGGTTCTCGAGCTTTCAGAGCATCAAAGAGTCTTGCTCGCTCGGTGGCTGCCACTCTTCAGGTCCACGGATGGGTCTGCATTCGCTGGCGACAAGCTTATTACCGAATTGACTCAAATCCGCGATGCGCTAAGCACTTGCCGCGAAGCTGACTACGACAGCAGTATGTCGCCGTCGTTAAGCAGGGTCCCGATAGAAGAGCTGCAAGAAGTGCTGACCTTGGCAAACGAGGCTCTCGTTCCTGCGAGCTTTTTCGGCAAGTTGAATCCTTTCCGAGCCATACGTAAGCGTAAATTGGTCCAGTTCCTAATCAGTCTCAGCGACACAGGGACGCCTGAGCGCTTCGCGGCCCTAGTTGCCTCAGCATCACTGGAACTACGCTGGCGTCCGCTTCGTGCGGAGCTTGAGGAGATTCATCGCAAACTTCACCTACCAGACTTAGAGGCAGGCTCAGGTCCAACATTGCTAAAAACGGCTTCGGTCTCTTTGGGCTTGCTCCAGCAGACCGCAACCTATGCGTCACATCTAAGCTCTGCACCATGGCGAGAAAGGATGGATACCGCTGCCCTCGCTGGAACCCGGGATGCCGTTATGCGGCTCTTCGCTGAGTTCGATGCCGCATTTGCACGCTGTGAAGCTAGGCTTGATAGTGTGAAGGCACTTAAGCAACTAGAGAGTTGGATTACACCAGAATGGTTTGTCGCCTGCAGCACAGCGATTGCAAAAAATCAGGCTAACGCCCCTCTCATTCAACCAATCGAAGCAGCCTTACCTTCGCTATCAGCATATCAATACTATAGAGGAAGGGCTCAACACCTCAGCGAACTAGCGGCGACTGTGTTCATTTCATTGCGCAGCAAAGAAGCCAAGCTTGATGCAATCTCAACAGGAAGACTCGAAGACGAAGTTCGCCGGATTCTCAACCGTGAGGCTCGACTGGGCTGGAAACACTCTCTGCAGCAGTCAGTTCCGGAACTTTCATTAGAACGAACCGAACTCGAATCGAAAATCAAAACACTGGAAAAGCTGGATGTAGAGATGCGCCTGCTGAACCGTGAGTTGCTTAAGAACGATTTTGACACTCAGGCCATCCGGCCACTTCGTGAATGGGAAGACATAACACGTCTGTCAGGGCAGCGAACCAGAAGGTTGCGCGAGTTCATTGATATGGGCGGCAATCTTGGCCTGATGAAATTGAGGCCTGTCTGGCTAATGAACCCTGACGTGGCAAGCCGCGTTTTGCCCTTGAAGGCTGCAATGTTCGACACAGTCATCTACGACGAAGCGTCCCAGATGCCCGTCGAGTTTGCATTGCCATCCCTCTTTAGAGCCAAGGTTACCGTTGTAAGCGGTGACGAAAAGCAGATGCCCCCGACAGCCTTCTTTACCAGCAAGCTTGAGAGCGATGAGGCAAATATTTTCGATGGCGAGATGCCGAATGAAGATGCAACCGATGAAGAGCGAGACAGTTTTGATGAAACCTGGAACCGGCGTGAGATAAAGGATTGCCCAGACCTTCTTCAATTGGCTCGCACATGCATGCCGAACACAAGACTCAAGATTCACTATCGCTCTGCTTTCCGCGAACTCATTGGCTACTCTAATGCGGCCTTCTACGGAAATGATTTGAGCGTCCCTGTAAGGCATCCTGACTCGGTTGTTCTCAGCTCCAAACCCATCGAGATGATTCGTGTCGATGGCGTTTACCAAGAGCAGACCAACCCTATCGAGGCAGCAAAGGTCGTCGAAATCTTGGCTGAACTTTGGCAACTGGACTACGACAAGCGACCATCTGTCGGTGTCGTAACGTTTAACCGCAAGCAGGCAGACCTTATTGAGGAGGCTCTTGAGTTGCGTGCGCAGAGCGACTCGGCATTCCGCGAAGCCTATCGACTGGAGAGTGAACGCAACGAGGACGGCGAGGATATGGGCGTCTTCGTCAAAAACGTTGAGAACGTTCAGGGAGACGAACGAGACATAATCATCTTCTCGTCGACCTTTGGTCGCAACAAACAAGGTTCTTTCATACGAAATTTCGGTGTCCTGGGCCAAAAGGGGGGGGAACGGCGGCTTAACGTTGCGGTAACCCGTTCAAGGAAAAAGGTCATCATGGTCACATCGATGCCCATTGCAGAAATCTCAGACTTGCTGACAACGCGGCATCCCCCTTCAACCCCCAGGGACTTCTTACAGGGTTACATGGAGTACGCGCGAGCTGTTTCCTCGGGAGAGTTGAGCTTCGCCAATACCTTGCTATCTCGCATGACGATTTTGCGTGAGACCAGCAGCTCCGCCCTGATTAAGCGTGCGGATGACGGCTTCTACCACTCAGTCGGGGACTACCTCCATAACCTCGGCCATAAGGTAAAGGTCTCAGAAGAGGGAGATGCATTTGCCCTCGATTACGCTATCGAGCACCCTGAAACAGGACTATTCGCGTTAGGGGTCGAATGTGATGCACCACGACATCCTTTGCTTGGATTCGCTCGAGCACGTGAAGTTTGGCGAACCAAGGTACTCAACCGGGCAATCCCTGTAATTCACAGAGTATCTTCCCAAGATTGGTATCAAGACCCAGAACAAGAGCGTCGGCGGCTGCTTGATGCTGTTTTGAGAGCAATTTCTATGGAAGGCGCAACATGAGTGGTCCCAAAGTCGTCCGTGTTGTCACAAGGGAAGAGCGTGTCAGCCAATGTCGGGTTGTATTGGCAAGACTCGACCAAGCCGTGGCTAACTGGCAAGAATCTTGTCAGCACGTGGAACAACCCACCAAAGCCGACCTAGACAAGGTTCTTAATCGACGCAACGAGCTGGAAACCATGTTCCGTTCAGACCAATTCGAAGCCTTCACGAGTGCGACCAACGCCGAGGTTGCATTTCTGGAAAGCGACCTCGCTAGACGACAAGCCCACTTTGTAGAGGCAAAAGCCCGGGAAGCCTCTCGCCGCGAATCCGGTTTGCAGTCCGCTCGAACCTTACTTGCCACCTTGAAGACAAACACAACGCAGGTAGATATAAGACTTTTGACGGCACTTGAGCAGGCGGCCTCTGGCCGGTTGGATAGAATGGAGGTCGACAAGTTGCTTGCCCAGTGCTTCAAGTCGCTCTCCCCTGCGCAGGAGACCGTGCTGAGTCATGAACAACGGGAGCTAGCCAAACGACTGGCGTCGGGAATGGACGCAGCCCCCCTTGAGCAATGGAAGGCACCAAGTGCGAAACAAGACCCTCGAACGGAGGCCGTTGCCCGGGGGCTTGCAGAGTTGTTACTCCACGCTCCATTGAGCCTCGTCGCGGAGTTTGAAACGCGGCTTGAGTCAGTACGCGGTGTTGCAGATGCAGGACAACGCAACCTACGGCTTGACAGCCTCATCATCGAAATCAATGAAGAACGTATGCGGGCAATTCGTTCTAGCACCTTGGTCTCATCTATCAAGCTGCTCGAAGCCGAGCTAAGTGCCCTCGGTGAAGGTTCCGAGGTGCTCAAACGTGAACTTCTAGCGTCCTTGGCGGCAAACAATCCAGAACTGATGGAGGCGGCGCTTCGGACAGCACGCACTGGCCAATCAGCCTTGCAGAAGCAGCAAGCTGCTGCGGAACGCCGACATGTGGTTCTCCACGGTCTGGCCAAGTTGGGGTATGCGGTCAATGAAGGCATGTCGACTGCACTCGCAAGTGCAGGTCGCATCATCGTTCAGAAGCCAGATTTCCCGGGGTACGGAATTGAGCTTCTTGGGGGAGCGGAAGCTGAGCGCCTCCAAGTTCGTACTGTCGCGCTTGCCTCTGAACGCGACACAACACGTGATACCGATGCTGAGAATAAATGGTGTTCTGACTTCACGAAATTGAGAGCGCACTTAGGTGCGTCAGGGACCCAAGTAGTCATTGAGCAAGCGAAGGCCGTTGGAGAGGTTCCGCTTAGGGTCGTGGAGTTGGCCACGAATTCGACAACCGTGTATTCCGGAACGCTAGCGAACTCCAAATATGGCTTAAGCCCAAATTCTTAATCACTCACGTCATCAACAGAAATATATCGAACTAGGTTTGTTCTAGTTTTCATCGTTGCGTTCCGACCCAAACTGGACAGCCGCTCCGACGGAACCCATAGCCGACCCAATCCGGACTTTCGCGCCTCCGAAGTTCGAACGGCGGGTTTCTGATTCGACCTGTCGTTCAGCAAATCCGACCACCTAGGTCACTTCAGCCTTTGCGGCCGTTGCAACACTTTCCTAACTACGTCAGCAATGTGACCGATTGCTGACTTTATCGTACAGGCTTTAGATTTTTGGAATGGTCTGTGGCCTACAGGGGCAGATTACTCAATGCTGGAAGCTGATACCATTGTTCTTTTTATGGCCTGTTTAGGGCCGTAGACATGCCTAGCGATGATTGCGACAAACCTCATGGAAAAGAACAACTCGGCCAGCAGGCTTCTTCGCTTGTTCAAGGACACTCAAGGGAAGGAGCAGAATACGCAGGTTCTCAGCGTATGGGCTGAAGCCTTCGAGCTTCCCAGTAGTCTTCAGACGAACGACATGGTGGCCGAGATGACCTCATTGCTCCCGGCCGCTGATTCGGAGCTGAATGCAATCAAGGTTACGCTGCTGGGAAAGGGAATTCCCGAGGGCCTTGTCGCTCCGTACATCGACCGGGCCCGAAATGCGGTTTCCCCAGCCTTGTTAAATAACGCCTGGAATAACGTTACTCAGTATTTCGCTATAGACACCCTGTTGGCGTTTCAATGGTTCGCCTACGAGCTCAATGAAGATGCTCAGGTCCTCAATCAAGAGGATGTCACCAAGCTTTTAGCGGAGATGGCTGACCTTGAAGCTGAGTTGATGACCGCCGAGCTGTCAGTGAGCCTGCGGCAATTCTTGTTGAGCCACCTCAAGCTGATGCAGACCGCTTTGCGGCAGTCGCGAGTTGCCGGCGCAAGACCACTGCAGAAAGCTGTGCGTACGACCCAGCATGAATGCGAGCTAGAGTCGGAACATCTCCAACAGGAGGTACAGACATCCGCAGGCACTGGTGCCGCCAAGAAAGTGATGGAAGGGTTCGTAAAGGTCTGGAAGGGTGCGGTTGAAGTTTGTGGCGACGCTGAAAAACTACAGAAGGGAGCGAAAGTGCTTGGCGGCGCTGTCACTGCACTTCTGGAGTACCTCGGGTAGTAGGCGGGATTTCCTATGAAACTGGACAAGTTTGGGAAGGTTCGTGGTCATCGCATCTTCAAGAGTTTCACTTGGCCAACTGGGCTTGAGGAATTCGGCAGATTCAACCTCATTTACGGTTGGAACGGCAGCGGTAAAACGACGTTATCAAACCTGTTCAAAGCAGCTCAGGCGAAGTCAGCAGTTAAGGATGGCGAGGTCGAGTTCATCTTCGATGGCAATCGGATTGCTGGGCAGGACTTATCTTCAGATACTGCTCTGCCTGGAGTTCGGGTCTTTAACCGAGATTCCGTATCGCGGAGTGTGTTTGAGAGCCTAGGCGGAGCACCCGGACAGCTGCCACCAGTTTATGTCTTTGGTGAGGACAGCGCAGAAAAGCAGCGTCAGATTGACGCGCTCAAGGCCCAACTGCCCGCGCTGACCGATGCTGCAAATTCAGCATCTGCCGCCCTCTCCAAGGCCCAAAATGACCTCAACGACTATGCTGCGGCAAGCGCCAAATCCATCAAGAATCTGCTTGTTGCGCCAGGCGGTAGTTTCAATAATTACAACGCCACTGATTTTAGGACCAACATCACCCGATTTGAGCAGGAGCCCCCACCGGAGTTAGGCTCTGACGAACGAGCGCAATTGCTCAATATGAAAGATGCAAAGCCTTTGGCAATCCTACCTATCCCGGTAGTGCCATTCCCCGATTTGCAAGAACTGCAACGTGATGCCAAGGCACTGCTTGCAGAAACTGTTGTCTCGCAAGTTATCGACGAGTTGGCAAAAAGCCCCCAAAGTGCCGCATGGGTAGCGGATGGGCTGGCTCTCCATACCGATGGTGGCGACTCCGAAACCTGCAAATTCTGTTCTCAGCCGCTACCTCCCGACCGCCTTCGGCGTATCGAAGCACATTTCAATGACCAATTCCGGAAATTCACAAACAGTTTGAAGCTACTGGTCGGGAAGGTGGAGGCAGCTTCCCTCGCATTAGAAAAATGCTCAATGCCCAAGAGTAGTGAGCTCTATCCCGACCTGCAACAGGGGTATGTGAGTGAGTGTCAGCAGCTTGACGCACGTCTCGGCGAGGTTCAGCGTGGACTCCAAGCACTTGCCAATGCAATCCGTTCAAAGCAAGAGCGAGTGTTTGAACGCCTTGTTCTCGAGGACTTGCTAACCGGAAGTAATGGGACAGTTGCCCAAGATAATTCGTTGCTGATGAATCTGCTCCAGGCTCTCAATGCGGGCCTACCGATTTTCAGTGAAATGCTGGGTAAGACAGCGTTCAGCAAGATTCAAACAATAATTGGAAGGCATAACTCAAAGACGGAGACATTTTCTGAGCAAGTAAAAGTGGCTCGCTCAAAGCTTCATCAGCACGAGCTCGTATTGGTCTTGCCTGGTTGGCTGGAGAAACAGAAGGCACTTGGTGATGCACGAGAGAAGAAGGAATCTGAAAATCAGGCGAAAACCAAGGCCGAATCCGAGATTAGGGCTCTAGAAACCGATATCCTGGAGCATCGGCAGCCCGCTGACGAACTCAATCGAGAATTGGTCGCTTATCTCGGGCATAACGAAATCCAAGTGGCCGTGGAGGACACTGGATACAGGTTGATGCGGCGAGGTCACCATGCGACGAACCTCAGCGAAGGCGAACGAACGGCGATTGCCTTCCTCTATTTCTTGAAATCGCTTGACGACCGTTCGTTTGACTTAAAAAACGGAATCGTGGTCGTGGACGACCCGATATCGAGTCTGGACTCAAATTCAATTTACAGCGCATTTGGGTTCATGAAACGGAAACTGCATGACGTTGGTCAGCTCTTCGTGCTGTCACACAATTTCACTTTTCTCCGCCAAGTAAGAAACTGGTTCAAGTTTGTAAATCACCAGAGGGTGAAACCTGGTCTGCCCGCCCGGTTTTATATGCTGCGAGCTCGCATTGAAGGTGATGGTCGCTCTTCCGCGATTGAGGCAATGGACCCTTTCCTGCGAGATTACGAATCCGAGTACCACTACCTGTTCAAGCGTATCGTGGAGGCAAGTAGCCTTCCGGAGAATGAATCACTCCACGCGTATTATGAATTGCCCAACCTTGCCCGGCGCCTCCTTGAGTCCTTCTTGATATTCAAAGTGCCTAACGAAAACTCGTTGTTCAAACGGCTTGAGGCAGTGGATTTCGATGGGCCAAAGAAGACTAGGTTGCAGCGCTTTTTGGATACGCACTCACACGCTGAGTTGATTGCCGAAGGCCATGATGAGGCGTCATCTTTAGCGGAGGCACCTGACGTCTTGAAGGACTTGCTCGCGCTTATTGAGAAATGCGATGCCGAGCATTTTCAGCGGATGAAGCACTCCATTAGTGCTTAAGGCATGCGTATCGCACTTCACACGACAACCACCTGACAGAAAACCAAGGGTCGAGAACACGTATTCACTGTTAAATAATGCAGCCTCTCAAGGCCTTCACAGGCTGAGCGGCTGCAAATCCGCACACAGCAGCCGGACTCGCCTTAATGGCTGAAAGTCAGCAAAGGCCGATGAGCTGGAATTGCCACTTCGGCAAGTTTCTGAGGGCAGCAGTGATTCAGATGACGGCTTTCGGAAAATGGAGAATGGCAGCAGTTGGCCGATTGTTGCCAAATCAGAATTAGCGCGAAATGGCTCTCAATCTTGCACGGTAATCTAATGCTTCCAAGTGCAACACGTGGGTAAGGTCACCACGGACGATGAACAGCTGGGGAGATTTCGAGAACTGAAAAACCCGATAGAGGCAAAACGCATCTTCTGCCTCCTCAGAAAACTCCAGTTCGTTCTGACTGATGATGAACGGCGTCAGCGAGCCCCCATTGGTCGTTTTAACCTCAATGAAGCGGGTGACCTCATCTTCTTCGAACGACATGATGTCGTAGCCGGTGCCATCGCCACAGCGTTCCGAAACCCAATCAATCCTGGCTGCCAGGTCGGCACGACAGGCTTCATTCAGCCGATTCTCTTCAAATCCCAGAACCCACGATTCACCGCTGTGGCCGAGGTTTCGATTCCGCTCATCACGTGCCGCATAGTCAAGTTTTCTGGGGAGCCGTTGCCGGCGTCTCGGCGCCGGGATGTTTTCTGGCACCGGAGGTTCGACCAGCACGCCACGGTAGGTTTTGTAGCCAGGTTCGGTCTGCTCTTCAATGGCATCGACGATGGTTTGCAACATCGGCTGTTCTCGCTGAACGTGGGCCAAAACGACTTCACGCAGCAGGTCCTGAAAGTTCGAACGCGGCTTGTAGCCTCGAATGTAGGGTAGGCCCAACTGGTCCAGAACAGCCGAGATGTTCTGGTGTTTCATCTCGATGGAGCCCTTGCTTCGGGCGTGGAGCCTTTGGCGCAGTTGTTCGTTGTGTTCAGATTTGTTGAAACTCTGGCCGGTCGCTTCGAAGTGCAACATCTCAAAATAGTCGCGCACGGTTGCCTCGACCTCTTCGCGTGTCCAGTCCTGCCCGATTCTGACCATCTCAAACCCTAGAGCGCTCAGAAGGTGTTCGACGGTGGCCTCGCCGCCACTGAAATCGGCTGCCGTCAGATGGCCTTGTCCGGGAAATGCATAGCCATAGGCAGCGCCGACAATTGCTTTGGAATCGTATAGACGCCCAGTGGCCGGGTCCCGCAACATGTACTCACGAGCTTTTCCGAAGCCGTATTTCTCGAGGAAGTAGGTCCGGCCGACGCGGTCGTATTCAGCGATGGCTGCATGGATTGCAGCCGGGTCACGGATATTTTGAATGCTCATGGGGGCGCTCTCGATAGAGCGACCAGGTTACCCGATGTCATAACGATAAGACAGGGGGCCTGAAAGGCAGGAAGCCCATGGTGGTTATCCATGGGCTTCTAAAATCTTTGGCCTCGTAGCAATTGAACAAGGCATACGGCGTGAGCCGTAAAGGTACTACGCAATCATCTCGTACTGCGGCGGACTACCAACCATATTGCCTCCAGTCGCTTTGTTGCTCTGTCGCCTCTACCGATACATCTGGTCAAGACTCAACTTCACAATACTCCTTTGGGAGGGAATATCTACTGCGCGAAACCATAGTTTTTGGGATGCCTGGTAATGCATCAACTTAGGCAAAGCACCCCGTATATCGGTGGTCAATCGCGCTGTAGGTATTGGCCGCTATCCATGCCTGAGCACCGGATGCCACCGCGCTGGCGTAAGCCCATGAGCCCACGCGTTGGGTAGTTTGTGCATCGACGACAAAGCCTGAATCCGCGCCAATTTCCGCTAGTGCATCCGAATGCCGCTGAAGGCGTTCCAGCCATCGTTCAAGGTGGGGAAGTGCTGCCAGCGTGTCGGATTTGCTGCGATTGCAGGCCGGATGTGCCAGTACAAAATTATGGGCGAGGTCTCTTGGATACTGAGAAAACGGAATGTAGTGGTCGACGTCCGCCGTCGTCAGGCTGTGCCCACAATAAAAGCATTGCGCACCATCGAGCTTGCGCAAGCCGAGGCTCATGGTCTCCAGTGATTGCCTGGAGGAAGCAAACAGGAATTCCTCGAGGTCATCTGCTTCGCCCAGAATGCTGATGTTCCGGCGGTTTCCTTTGATGTGTCCAATCCAATGGGAGCGGGCCAGTTGTTGGACTAAGGGATAGAAGCGTCGCAGGCAGTATCCAATGCCAGGTTTCAGGCGAATTTTCCCCGGCCCGGCGCGCTCGTACATGAATTCGTCGGTACCGCCACCAAAGTTCTGTAGGTAGGTTAGTGGTTGTGCAGAAACCGTCGACGTTACAGCGCTCAGTAATCCATTGAAGGCAGGGTGTAGCGTTGCCGATAGCAGGGTATGGGTTTGGGTTTTCGTCCTGAACTGGCTGATGGCGGATACGATAGCGGCTTGGCTCCCATTGTTCTGAACCAGGACGCCTGTTTCGCTGCCTTGCCGGCCGGTTCCGTAGGGTAGTGAATGTTTCCAATACAGAGCGATGAAGCGCAGACCAATCTGGCGTGTCGTTACCATCAACGCTTCGCCATTATCTGTACCCAGTTCGACTGCCAAGTCAGCCAAGGCAATAAGCAACGCGAATTTGTAGGTTGCCGTGAAATCACCTTCCGCAAAGACACGCTGCAGTTTGCTCAGAAACTGCAGTTGGGCTTCAGGACTTGGGCAGGGTGAAGTCAAGTTAGCGGCCAGACCAGTAATCGGCTTTGTCGGGAATCACCCAGCGTACCCCGCCGCGGGCATCTGCCACATCGGCGCTATAGCGCGGAATTAGGTGCAGATGGAGATGTGGAACGGTCTGGCCGGCTGCTGCTCCGTCGTTAATACCGATGTTGTAGGCGTCGGGATGGTACTGGTCGTCGACGGCTGCTTTGGCTTGGTCGAGTAGCGCCAGCATGGCCAGGCGCTCTTCGGTAGTCACTTCGAAAAATGAGCCGACGTGCCGCTTCGGAATAATCAGGCTATGTCCGGGCGAAACCGGAAAGCCATCGTAAATCCAGAGTGCGTGTTCGTTTTCTTGAATGATACGTTCGTGGGGGAGTGTGCAAAAAGGGCAGGACATATATAAGGATAATTAGCGGACCTGGTCATTATGCCAATTGAGCAGGCTTCATCTGCATTGTTGTCCCGCTTTTCTCAACTTCCTAAATTCCCAAGGTGGCATTGGGTCGGGGATGCTCCATAGACCAATCCTTTTCGTTCGAGCTTCCTCCTCGGCTGCACCATATGCCACTTGCTGCTCAGTGCTCAGCTCGCGGCTGAACATGCGTGCGTACCAACCGTAGCCGCGCTGAATCAGGTCAAGGCAAAGGTCCTGGCTGCCAACACGAACATGGCAGACCTCCCGCTCGTACTTGTCTGTTTTGTAGCACCAGGCCGTTGTCTGCTGCCCCGTTACCAATGCAGTTAAGTGATTACGCGCAACTTTCCAGTAAGCCTGCGCAGTTTCCGGCGTATCAGCTCCGGAAAACCGGACCCTAACCAAGCCTCGGTCAGCTGTCTGAATATCTATCGTGTCGCCGTCCGGGTTATGCGTGACCGTGCCGGTGATTTCAAACGGCGGATGGGAACCGGGCTTGGCATTGGCCAGCGGCAGCCAAAGCAGCAGGAGACAGAGAGAGAACGTGTGCCTAAATATTGGGCGGGTGGTGGAATCCATTATTGCGTCAGTGAGTTAGTGGGTAGGCTCAGTTCGAACCCACAGGGTTATCCACAGAAATTGAGGATAAACGCTATTTATCGATTCTGACATGAGCGATTGCTGTATTGGCGCTACTTGATGGGGCGGGCGAGATGCGTTTCAGACTGTAAATTGGCGAAGCAATCTGCTCTGTTTTACCCTATTGTCCATGGCCCAATCCATTTCATTCGCTGTCGCCAGCGAGCTCATCATAAAAAAGAGCCGATTTATCGGCTGCGTCCAATCTGTACCAGACCGCACTACGGCACAAGCGATTGTCGCAGGCCTACGAGAGCAGCATCCAGGGGCGACGCATGTTTGTTGGGCGTTGATGGCAGGAGGTCATTCAGCCGCTGTCGATGATGGTGAGCCGAGTGGTACGGCCGGAAGGCCGATGCTTGAAGTGTTGCGTCACCAGGATTTGGAGGGCGTCCTGGCGACGGTAGTTCGCTACTACGGTGGTGTCCAATTAGGTGCCGGGGGGTTAGTCCGCGCCTACACAGATTGTGTGGCCCAAGCTTTAAAGGGGGCGCTCAAAGTGCCCATCGTCAAAGTCAGAAGCATGCGATGTTCGGTTCCCTATGCGCTGGAGGGTTTGCTGAGGCGCGAGATTGATGCGGCAGGGGGCGCATTGCAGAGCGTCCAACATGGAGACCAGGTTGAATTTGCTTTTTCGCTGGCGGAGACGTCGGCTGATACGCTGGTTATCCACTTGAACGAGGCTGGACAGGGGCGAGTCGCCTGGCTGGGGGCTGACTGAATCAAGCACCATAAAGGCGAAAGCCCCGTGAGGGGGAGCACGGGGCTTTCTGACGGCCAGTTTCAGGGAGGGGGAGAGGTTGGCCGCCAGCACTGTTGGGGTTCAGCGCATGAGTCCAATTTAAGGTTGGCTCCCTTCGATTTCAAGTAACGCCTTGCAACAAGTCGTATCGAACGTTGATGGCGCTTTGGCCGCGGGCAGCAGCACCTCGCTATTGGCTTGCATGGGCACACCTCTCCTTGTAGGGGGGATTCCGGGGTTTTGGTTCAACGCCTTACTTGCCTATCGAACCTGGGGTTATGCCAAGCGCCATGTTGAGGTTCGGGTACTGTTCATACAGTATTGTGCTTCCGTGTTTACTGTATAAAATTACAGTAAAAAGGAGTTCGCCATGATTCGAATCGTCTGCCCCCACTGCCATGTGCCGCTGTCCTCTGCCGACTTGGAGCAAGCCAATATTGCTGGCCATCTGTGCTTGATTTGCCCAGAGTGCGCAACTGTCTTGCTGTCCGAGCCAGTTGATTCCCAGGACAGCCATACGCTCGAGGAACATTTTGCCGAGCAGCCGCTAGCCCATGCCTGAACTTGCAATTCCCCTTGGTGCCGGAAGTGGTGTCTTCGTCCCTTTAATTGGTGCGCCAAGGCTTGAACTCCCCCTGGATGAGGTCAAAATTTCAGCGGGCTTCCCAAGTCCCGCTGCCGACTATGCAGAGCAGCGCCTGGATATCAATGAGTACCTGGTTCGAAATCCAGTCTCAACCTTCTTTTTCGCAGTTGAAGGCGAATCCATGGAGGGGGCGGAAATTTTCGATGGCGATATTCTTGTCGTCGATAAAAGCATCCGGCCGCGCCACGGGCATATCGTCGTCGCCTTTGTCGATGGTCAGCGCCTCGTAAAGCGCTTATATCGTCGCAATGGCCGGGTGGCCTTGCTTGCTGAAAACCCCCGCTTCGCGCCCCTCGATATCGGAGACGAACAGGAACTGGTGGTCTGGGGCGTCGTAGTAGGCAAATTCAAGCGTTTCGGGGCGTAATGTGCCCATATTCTCCCTGGTTGACTGCAACAACTTTTACGCCTCGTGCGAAAAGCTGTTCAACCCGAAACTGAAGAACACGCCGGTCGTCGTTCTCTCAAATAACGATGGCTGCGTTGTGGCGCGCTCGGTAGAAGTTAAGGCACTGGGTATCCCAATGGGGGTTCCCTGGTTCCAGATACAGGATGAAGCGAGGCGATACGGTATTGTCGCCTTCAGTTCAAACTACGCGCTTTACGCCGACATGAGCAATCGAGTAGTTGAGGTGCTCAGCCAGTTTTCTCCGAGTATTGAGGTGTATAGCATCGACGAGTGCTTCCTCGAACTCTCTGGTTTCGAACGACGTGGCTATCAAGTCTATGGTGCGGAGATAAAACAGCGCATTGCTGACTGGCTGGGCCTGGCAGTATGCGTGGGCGTTGGTTCCAGCAAAACCCTGGCGAAGCTGGCCAACCATTGCGCCAAAAAGTCGCTGGCCGGTAACGATGGCGTCTGTGACTTCACGACAATTCCGGCGGACGAGGTCGATAACCTGTTCGAGCGAATCGAGGTTGGCGAAGTCTGGGGTGTGGGACGCAAAATAAGCGCACGCTTAGAATCGATGGGCATTCATACGGTCCGGCAATTGCGTGATGCGGATGCAGAAACCATTCGCAGCCAATTTTCCGTGGTGCTCGAACGCACTGTCCGCGAACTGCGTGGGGTGTCCTGTCTCGAGTTGGAAGACGTGGTGCCGGCCAAACAACAAATAATGAGCAGCCGGTCATTCGGGCAACTCGTCTATGACTTGGAAGACCTGAAAGAGGCGGTCGCCAGCTACATCAGTCGAGCAGCAGAAAAGTTGCGGGCACAGGACTCTCTTGCTGGCGCCCTACAGGTTTACATCCGAACCAATACTTTCAAGCCCGAGGTGCCTCAGTATCAGCGCGCCATGACCATTCCTTTGCCGGAATCGACAGCCGATACTTCAGCCCTGATTGCCTGGGGATTGCGAGTTCTGCGCCGGATTTACCGTCCGGGTTACGGGTATCACAAAGCGGGCGTGGCGCTGCTCAACATTGTGCCTCGCTCCCATCAGCAGTTTTCGCTGTTCGTGCCAGCCAACATGGTCGATGGGCGACGCGATAAGTTGATGGGCACTCTGGATGCCATCAACGACCGGTATGGACGCGGCACGATGCGCCTTGCTGCCGAGGGCGTCGCTAAGACATGGCAGATGCGCCGAGGCAATTTGTCCCCTGGATACACAACTAATTGGGCTGGCGTACCGAAAGTTTGGGCGAAATAAAGCCTAAATAAAACGGCTCATTGGGTCGCGAATTTCCTGCCAATTAAATGTTTGGCAGGCTATCGGGCGCTTCATCGAGTCGTCCTTCCAGTGGCTATTTCCGAATTTCTGAGCAGGAAGCGTAACAATTTTTGGCAGGAGCTAAAGTCGTATCCTGTTTAATTGATTGTCAGGTAAGTCATTGATTTTAAATTAATTTACCGCCTTCACAGCGGTGACGATTTATGCTTTCATGCGCACCAATTCAATCAAATGGATGGTGTGTGGTGGAGTTGAAATGTAGATGTTCAGTTCGAGTGGTTATGCGGAAATCATGGTTCCCGAGGGGGGGCTATGGGTCGTAGTCGCTACAAATGGACTGAATCCAAAATCCGGAAATTTGTGAAGGAGGGGCGAGGCCAAGGGGCTGGTGCGGATTACCAGGGGTGGCTTCGCGTCAGCGATGTTCCATCCAAAGGGTTTTCGCATCGGATTTGGGGGGAGCTAAACCACCGGATTCTCCATCTTCTCTCATACCTGGAGTATCAGGTTTACCTCTGGTGCCTACTCCAGGGTGGCCTTTGCGATATCCGCGAGGCTTATCCACTCAATCGGGAGGATACGCGGCGCATCGCAAAACAACTTGGGATTGCCCATCCTCGTTATCCCGGAACTCGTATCGATATCGTGATGACCACGGACCTGTTGCTAACACGTCCGAGTCACCCAGCGGTATACATCGCATTGGCCGTAAAGCCAGCCGCCCAACTGGGCGACCCTAGGGTCATGGAGAAATTGGCCATTGAGCGGGCCTACTGGCTTGAGCGTGGCGTGACCTTTTTCGTCGTCACCGAAAAGGAGCTCCCTCTGGTTGTCTTGCATAACTTCGAGCGAATCCGTTTTGCATTGAATTTGACGATGCATCCAAATTTTACGGTCGCTCGGGCACGCGAGCTTCAAAGCGAGCTGCTTGGCTTTCTCTCGTCTTGGCGCGATGCCACCTATGAGGACTTCTGCACTGAGTTCGATAGCCGTCTACATCTTGAGACCGGAGATACCCACTATCTGATGACGAATCTGATGGGCCATGGCGTATTGACCTTCGACATGCGACGAACTTGGGATGTCCAGTATCGGATTAGGGAGCTGCGGATTTGTCAGGGGGCACTGGATAAGCTCTCGCAGGATGAAAGGACTGTCGAGTGACACTGGCCTTCACCATTGCTGAAGGAGACGTGGTCAGGAATCCCGAAACGGGGATTCGCTATCGAATCTTGTATTTGTTTCGGGACGAGGCCGTTGTTTTCAACATAGATGCGCCGGTCGCATACAAAAGCATTCCGCCTAGCCAGCGGAAAAAGAAAGGGAGTAATGCAGTTGGGCCGGTTACGGCCAAAGCAGCTACGAGATTTGCAATACCCGAGTTAAGGCCATTCAGCGAGCTGGTTCAATGGCCCAAGGAAACATGGGTCAGCAAAATTCGCCATCCCGAGAGTCTGACTGACGCAGAGCAGCGTTTCCACACACGCGCATCGGGCGTTGTCGAATTTCTCCACCAGCACGAGCCGGATATCTATTTTCCGAAGACAAGAGCCAAGCTTTTCGCGCTTGTGATGGCCAAGTTTGAGGTCAGTCAACGGACCGTTTGGATGTACCTCCGAACCTTCTGGCGGGATGGTAAAACCACATCGGCGCTTTATTCCAGTCTTGCTAATTGTGGTGCACTCGGGATTTTGCGAGAGCCACGAGATAAAAAGCGGGGCCGGCCACCGTCAATATTTTTACAAGAAAAAAACGGTCCCGGTATCAATGTCCAAGCAGGCGACCAGAAAAACATCAAGCGGGCGGTGGAGTGGTATCGCGCGAATCCGGAAAAGACTATGGAGGATGCCTATCTATGGATGCTGGACGCCCACTACAGCAGCCTGTTTGAGAAACCGGACGGGACGACGGTTTGGGGAGCAAATCCTCAGGCAGTGATGAATTTCCCGCAGTTTGAATATCACAGCCAGCGTTATTTGAATCCCTTCGACAAAGAGCGTCGTGCGGCGGAAAAGAACAAGGGTGGCAAAACTCCGCGTGACCGCCATCGTGGTGCCCTAGTTATCCGCTACGAGGTCGGCACGCTTGCGGAAGTCGATGCGCTCCACTGCAACATTTCCCTGGTCGCCGAAGGCGACCGCGCTTTGGTGTTGGGTGGGATGGTTGTCTTCATCATCGTTGAGTGCAGTACAGGAATGGTGATGGGCTTCTCGGTCGGCTGGGATGGGGAGGCCTATGAGTGCTTTGCCGATGCCTTGGTGAAATGCGTTGAGGACAAGGTGGAGTGGTGCGCGAAATTTGGCGTCCAAATTGAGCCTGATGATTGGCCGGCTCAGCACCTGACGCAGCATTTGCATGCTGACCGTGGCAGCGCCTTCATGAGCCGCATGGCAGACCGCCTTGTAGAGGTCATGAAACCCAACCCGTTTGCCAACACCCCGCCGATGTCGCCGGAAAGTAAAGGCATTGTCGAAAACACGGTGAAATTGATTAAGCAGGTGTTTTGTCGAAGGTACCCCGGAACATGGATAGCGAAAGTTGGCTCGCAAAAGCGTGGAGTTATTAGTCCCCACAAGTATTCGGGAATGACTCGAAATGAATTCATTCGAGCATTTATGGAGGTCGTGCTCGAAGTCAATCAAGGGATTAGGACGACTGCTACCCAGCCCCAATTGGTAGCACGTGGGGTGCCGACCACCCCTGTGGCTTATTTCCTCGATGCCCTGCGAACGCACCGTCATCGTCTCCGTCGGATAGCTCCCCTTCAACTCGAAGCGCAGTTGCTGACACGAATGCCTGCAACAGTCTCCGATAAAGGCATCTATTTGGGCGATGAGCTGTACTACCTGCCAGACGATGGGCGGCATTTGGCCAGTGCATGGTTCAAAAAAATGGCCCAGGACGAGGCCAGGGTCAACCTCGCACTTAATCGGGAAATCATCGACGTCGGTTTTCTCTGTATGCCAGGCAAAGGGGGGGAGCTTATCTCGTGTTCCCTGAGTCCGCGTTCCAGGCAATTTCTCGGCATGTCACTTCGCGAGGTGCAGATGACAAGGAGACGCAAAAACGAACTCAACAAGGTTGAAGAACAGAACAGCCTGCCCAAACGCGTGGAGCGGGCCGCTTCCATGCTGCGCGATGGTAAGGAGGCGACGGCTAAGACTAAAGCGGCTATCGGAAACATTCCGAACGCCGAACGTGACATCGGTAACCGTCGCGAAAACCGTAGCCAAGAACGCGCACAGGAACGCCAGAAGTTGGGGGCAGACCTACGCCAGCGACATGGCGGCATACCCCAAGCGCCGAACAAGAAGGAGTCAGACGACGAAGAAAACTATGACTACCCCGATATTGATGATTTTTAACCAATCAGGAAGGTGTCTATGAGCAAGAAGCGCACAGAAATTCGACAAATTTCACTCAAAGTCAGGGTGGTCGATGCAATTTACATTCAGAGCAAGCTCGATTGTTATCGAGGCAACCCTCTCATCGAAGCAATTCCTCCGCCTGGGTCGAAAGTCCATTGGAAGGAGCGTCTTGAACAATTACCCGAAATGGTGCCTGAGGAGCGCGCCTTACCGCCTGAACTGCAGTTGCACTGCGTCATGCAATTGAAGAAGGTTTTTATCGTCCAAGCGCGTCACCTGGAAATTTGTGAAAAGGCCGACATATTGCTGCGTTCAGCCTATGTTGGTGTCAGCTTGGGGGAGTCCGAGCGGCGTCGGCGTGCCCAAGAGTGGTACGCCTGCGTGCAGAGTGGCAAGGTGCCGGATTTCGGACTTGGCGCATACGCTGGCGGGGAGTTTTATTCCATCATTGGCAGCAGCGGCATGGGAAAAACACAAGCGCTTCTCCATTTCCTCGAATGGATTCCAGAGGTCATTCGGCATACGGACAAACAGCTTTTGCAAATTCCCGTTATCTATGTCCAATGTCCCCATAACGGGAGTACCAAGGACTTTGCCCGCAGTATTTTGCGTGCCTTTGACCGTTTGCTTGGAACCACCTTTGATAAGGAAAACGAGAGGGCGACAGAAGAGACCCTGATTGCCATCGCTGCAGGACTCATGGAGCAGTATTTCGTCGGACTGTTGGTTATCGACGAAATCCAGAACTTGTCGCATAAGAAAAGTGGTGGCCGCGAGGAGTTCATGGATTTCTTTCTCCAACTCTTCAATGTCCTTAACTTGTCGATTATCGTCATCGGCACGATGAAGGCTGCTGGCGTTTTGCAGACTACTTTCCGTCAGGCCCGCCGGGCTTCCAGCATGGGGGCGGTCGTTTGGGAACGTAGCAAGGCCAAAGACAAAAGCTGGAAAAAGTTGCTGAACACGCTTTGGCCATACCAGTGGCAGGGCGAGCCGACCGAGCTAACGGATGAATTGGCTGCTGTGCTCTATGATGAGACGCAGGGAATCACCTCACTGCTTGTTCGCTTGCTGATTCTTGTTCAACACCGGGCTATTGCGCTTGGTGTAACTGAACTGACGCCTAAGCTTGTTCGCAAGGTTGCGGCTGACAATTTTGTCTTGTTGCGCCCCATGCTTGCTGCGCTGCGTTCTGGCAACCCTGCTCGGATTGCCAAGTACGATGATTTTATGATTCCTGAACTTGACGAGTTCGGGGAGATTTCTGGAGCTTTTCCGCGTGAATCGCTTTCCGCAACGGAAAGTGCGGAGGGGGCTGATGCCATCAAGGAGGATACAAACCGGACCGTCCGCTCGATGCTTCTGAGTTTGGGGTTGACCGAACAAGTGGTCGAGTTCTATCTCAAGGCTGTCCTTGATGACAACCCGGATGCCACTCCATTGGAAGTCATGGATGAGGTTTTGGCGCGTATGAAAGTGAAATCTGCCCGCAAATCCAATAAGTCTCGCAGCAAGAAAAAGAGTGAGGAAGCTGCCAATCTTCCCAATGGTTACGACGAACTGCGGGAAGCTGGTTGGCTGCCACCCGAAGGAGGCCTGGGAACGACTAACAACTCTGGTGACGACGACTGAAATGCCGTTAGGGATAACCGATACGCCACGTCCATACCGGGATGAACTGCATTTCGGTTATTTCGGGCGTCTGCAGACCTACTGGCTAACACCAACGGTCAATGACTTGGTTCGGCGTTTGCACGGTGGAATAAAAGGACATGCCTCAAGCGATTTACTGGGGCTTTCCGACTACCTAGTGCGCTCCTTGGCCGAGGCCGGCATTGATGTGAGACACCTCATTTGGCAGAACACCTTGTTGCCTTATTACCTCGCATTTCAGTCGAGCGATATGCGGGCCAGGAGGGAGGATGAGCTTGAAATGGGCAGTTTGACGGGGCTGCATTTTCGAATGGGGATTGGTTCAAGCAGAGTCAAACATCCCCAAGTTTTTCGTTATTGCCCTGCATGTTGGCGTGCCGACCTGCTCCAACTAGGCGAGGTGTATATCAGGCGGCTATTTCAGCTACCCGGTGTCTTTGTGTGCCCGAAACATGATGAGTTGCTGTGCGATACGGTCGTGCTCTATCGACCCTTGGCCAGCCGTGCGTATTGGAACTTTACTCCCGCAGATGCCACGGGAAACTGCACCTTCGCGCCGACATCATCTGATGAGGCGAGTCTGGCACGGATGGTAGCCCTCGATTCACGACGTTTGTTGCTTCAAGGAGTCTCGGAGCATCCGCGCGCGGCGTGTCTTGCGGCAGATTACCAGCGGGCATTACAGCACTTGGGCTTGGCGTCGAAGAATGTCCGTCCAGGCGAATTCGAGTCCATGTTTCTCGAACACTTTCCCATGCCCTTTCTTGAAAAACTGGGGTTGGCCTTCGAACCGGGGCATGAAAGCAACTGGTTGCGCGGTTTCGTCCGCAAAACAAGCAAGCGGTTTCATCCACTTCAGCACATTTTGTTTCGTCGCTTTGTCGAGAGGCATCTTGGTGCTGATTGCTGGTCATGGATGGAGGCTGAGCGTTGGCCCTGCTTTTCGCCGATGCAATCGCATCCCGGGCCGGTAGACGTGACGATAAAGAGTCTGCACTTTGACGCTGTTCGAGATGTCTGGGATGGCGTCTTTGCTTGCGCCTGTGGTTTTCGGTACAGCGGGGGCGGTGATGGCTTTCCATCGGTATCCGGCCTGCGCTTGCATCGAGTGATTACCCATTCGCCACGTATGCGTCAACGAGCAGCAGAGTTGGCCAAGGCAGGGTGTTCGGTTGGCGCAATAGCTAGCCAATTGCAATTGCACCGGAAAACTGTGCAGCAGTGGTTGGGCGCAGACAATCGGCAAAGGGCGCCGAGCATTTGCCGAGACCTGTCGGCTGACCGGGAAGCCTGGCTAAATCTGGTCAAGATAAATCCACAAAGCACCTTGAAGGACTTGAGATTATCGGCTCCAGCCTTGTTTTCGCGTTTGTATGCGCATGACGCTTCATGGCTGAAGTCTGTGCCGTTACAACGGCATCCGCATCGACCGCAAGTTCGTCTGGATTACTGGCAAGGCCGTGACGAGGCAATGGCGAAACAAGTGAGTACCCTTGCCGAGGAAATTCGCCGGCGCGCGCCAGCGGTTCGCGTCACCCGTAGTCGAATTGGGCGTGAGTTGGGCGTCCTCAATATCTTCCGGAGCAGGCTAGCGCATCTACCAGCAGTGGCCAAAGTGCTCGCTACGTCTCTTGAAACTATCGAAGCATTCCAGCTTCGACGCTTCCAGAAGGCGCTCGAGAAATCTTCGTTGGGTGTTAGCCAAAACACTTTGATGAAGGCCGCTGGCCTACGTCGTCAGAAAACGCGTCCAACGGTTTTGCAGGCTATCAATAGTTTTTTCAATGGAAGCGAATTGCGATGAAAAAGCCCGGTGTTGCGTGGTTCGATGGCATTTCCAGAGATGAGTCCGGAGGCTGGGTTTTGGAGGCCTTGGCTATGAATAACGGAAGTCAGGTTAGGCGGCGAGTGCCATTCTCAGAGTCCTTCGGAATGGACATGACGAGCCTTGGCCAGTGGTCACAAATGCGAGCGCAAACTTTTATTGAGGAAGCCAGCATCTTTCTGGGAGGCGGACAGCGGCTTTTGGATACCGGTGCTGTTATTCGTAATCTCTGGCCAGGATTGTCGGTCAGCGATAGGCATGCGGTATTTCGGTTTGATGTCGGCGAAAAAATCTATCTGGTACCAGCACTTTTCCTCATTGGCCGTCTGTTTCTGTCTGTACGCTCAGTGGCCAAATACCTCCTGCAACCTGGAATGTTCGAGTCGTTTATTGACCCGGCTCCGATTGTGAAAAAAGGAGAGGTGCATTTAAGGTTACCTCCTCATATTTCGGTCAATCAATGTTCGGAGGGGCTGGCACGGGCAATGGCATGGCTTGCTGTTGACCGAAGTGCAGAGCGGGCATGGCGTAGTGTCTGGTTCAAGGCAATGTCCGGACGTATCGATTTGGACTTGCCGGATGTTACGTTGCATGGTCGATTTGGCGGCATTGAGGTCGACGGCATGCACTTAATCACTTGGGCGCGCGAGGTGACTGCTAACACCGGGGTGCCAAATCTGCTGTGGGTAACCAGTCGTCGCGGTACCCAGAAGCTATTTAAGCGTGGGGGCTGTATTTAAGTGCGGGGGACTGTCGTCACTGATAGCTCTCGACCCAAAACGGCCATCGTGGCTTACCTACAACTGCCGTTCAGCAACCCCCGAATATTTCGAGCTGGAGTTCTTCAAAGCGGACGTTGCCGACCTCACACTCCCGGCCAGGAGCGGAAGTTGAGCGTAGACCAACGAAACGGCCGCTTTCTAAAAATGTGCAGCCATTCATTGGATTGACAGCCTCGCGTTGGGAGGGCCCACCTAACCACGCCCTCAGTGTCAGTCACTGTGAATGATTATGGCCTTGACCGTATCTATCGGGCCGACATCGTGCCAATGCTCGCTCTTTTTCTCGGCAGGAGGAACCTCTTGGCAGCCATGATTGCACTCAACCACCCAGCGCCGCATCAGAAAATTTCGACAGAATCTGAAGCTAATCGCCCGGTGGTCACAGCCAACGGCTTCCGCAAGTAACTTGCAAGCACAATGGCTGCCATGTTGAGTGGCATCAAAATCTAGCATTCCAAACAATTGGCGGCTCCGAAGAACCGCCTGTTCCGAAGCATGACTTACTTCATGTCTCGCGGATGGTAGTGCTTGGTCTTATCCTGGGCGGCATTCTTCTTTGCCGGGGCAGCTGCCGGGGCATCCTGAGGAATCCCAGTCTTTTCCTGGACATGAGAGTGCGGTTTCGCGGCCGGGGCCGGGGCCGGCGCAGCTTTTTCAGCTTTGACTTCGGCTGCCGGAGCGGCCTTTTCTTCGGCGTATGCACTGGCCGAAAGCGCAGTAACGGCGGCCAGAATGGAAGCAGACAGCAGGGCTTGCAGTTTCATGGTCATACTCCTCAAAGGTTGAACAAGGTTGTCGTGTTTTGACGGTTCCAGTGTGCTCCTTTGAAACCGTCAGATAGGTGACGAATAGATTACTTATTTGTCAGGTTTCCTTTCCGGCAAGGCGTTCCAGGATAGGACAATCTGGCCGCTCATCACCGTTGCAGCAATGAACGAGGTGGGACAAAGCATTTTTCATCGACTGTAGCTCTTCCAGTTTTCGGTCCAGATAGTCCAAATGCTGCTTAGCAAGAGCCTTCACCTCGCGACTCGGGCGCATCCTGTCCTGCCAGAGGCCAACCAGACCTCGGATTTCCTCAATCGAGAATCCCAAGTCACGAGAACGCCGAATGAATTGCAGAGTACGAATGTCCTTGTCGCCGTACAAGCGATACCCAGCATCGGTTCGATTTGCTGGTGGCAATAGACCAACGCCCTCGTAATGCCGAATCATCTTGGCCGATACGCCGGAGGCCTTGGCTGCTGCGCCGATATTCATTTCGCTCTCCCATCCATACTCATTCCGTTGCTGCACCACGCCAGCGGCGCAATAGCAACGCATTGGTGACCACGCTCACACTGCTGAAGGCCATCGCCGCACCAGCGATAACCGGATTCAGCATACCAAGAGCAGCGAGAGGGATGCCCAGCACGTTGTAGGCAAAGGCCCAGAACAAACCCTGCTTGATTTTGCTGTAGGTGCGTCGCGAAACATCGAATGAGTCAGCAACCAGGCGTGGGTCACCACGCATCAGGGTGATTCCAGCTGCCTCCATGGCCACATCTGTACCCGTCGACATGCTGAGACCGACATCCGCGGCAACCAGGCTGGGGGCATCGTTCAGACCATCACCAACCATCGCGACAACGTATCCCTGACTACGAAGCTCCTGGACGATGTTTGCCTTGTCACCCGGTAGCAATTCGGCATGCACCTCATCAATACCAAGCGCCTTGGCGACCGCTTGGGCGCTCCCCTGATTGTCCCCGGTCAGCATTACCGTCTTGATGCCGAGTTCGCGCAGCCGGGCTATGGCCAGATAAGAGGCCTGCTTGACGGTGTCGCCAAAGGCAAGAAGTCCGACCAGTTGAGTGGAACTGTCCTTTTGGCACAGCAACCACGAAATTGTCTTGCCTTCGCTCTCGAGCCTAGAGGCAACAGAAGCCAGTTTGCCCGCTGCTAGACCAAGCTCCTGCATCAGACGGGTGCTTCCTAGGAGCATCAATTCGCCATCAAGCAGCGCTTGAACACCTCGCCCGGGCAAGGCTTTGGCTTCTGTCACAACGGGCAGGGAGAGGCCGAGTTCTCGCACCTTCTCCATGACTGGATGAGCCAACGGGTGGTCGCTGGTTTGTTGCAATGCGCCGGCAATCCGCAGTAGTGCCTCTTTGGAAATGCCCTCGACAGGTTCAAATGCCACCAGGGATGGCTTCCCTTCAGTAAGCGTACCGGTCTTGTCAAAGGCCACTGCCGTCACCGAATGCGCCAACTCAAGCGCCTCGGCATCTTTGATGAGGATTCCCTGGCCAGCGGCTACGCCCGTACCGGCCATGATGGCGGTCGGGGTCGCCAGGCCCAAGGCGCAGGGGCAGGCAATAACAAGGACGGCGACCGCGTTGATTAGCGCCTCCTCCCAGTTCCCCGAATAGAGCATCCAGCCGGCGAAGGTGACCACCGCAATCGCCAGGACGGCCGGCACAAAGACTGCACTGACCTGGTCAACAATTCGCTGTATCGGGGCTTTGGCCGCCTGGGCCGACTCGACCATGCGAATAATGCGAGCGAGCGTTGTCTCGGCACCGATTGCCGCCGTACGAACCTGGAGCAATCCTTCACCATTCACAGAACCGCCAGTGACCTTGTCAGCGACACGTTTTGACACCGGCAGGCTCTCGCCGGTGATAAGCGCCTCATCTGCATGGCTTTCCCCGCTGACCACTTCTCCATCCACGGCAATCCGCTCCCCGGGGCGGATAACCACAAGGTCGCCAATGGCCAATTGCTCGACCGGCATCGAAACCTCCTGGCCATCAACCAGAACGCGGGCAACGCTAGGGCGAAGTGCATTTAGCGCTCGAATGGCATCAGCCGTCTGCCGTTTGGCACGCGCTTCCAGCCATTTGCCCAACAGGACAAGCGTGATAACTGCGGCAGAGGCCTCGAAGTAAAGATGGTGGCCATGCCCTCCACCGTTCTGTATCAGTTGATACACCGAGAGGCCGTAGGCGGCACTGGTGCCAAGGGCTACTAGCAAATCCATATTGCCAGCCCGGGCCTTGACTGCCTTCCAGCCGGCTCGATAGAAACGCCAGCCCAGCCAGAACTGAACGGGAGTCGCCAGCGCCATCTGCGCCCAGCCATCGAGCATCCATTCCACACCGAAGAGCTGGGCCAGCATGGGCGCTACCAAAGGCAGTGTCAGTAACGTGCTGACGGCTATCGGCCACCACTCGGGGAGTCGACCAGGTGTGGCTTCTGGCTGTTCTTTAGCGACTGGATTGGCGGTGTATCCGGCTTTGGCGATAGCTGATGCCAACTGGGCAATGGTCACCCCTGAAAGTGTTTCTACGGTTGCCTTTTCCGTGGCGAGATTGACCGAGGCATTTATCACCCCGGGAAGCTTGAGCAATGCCTTCTCCACCCGGCCAACACAGGAGGCGCAGCTCATACCCTCAATTTGAAACTCGACAGAGTGTGATGCCACCTCATATCCGGCGTTGCGAACAGCCGTGGCCAGTGTATTCACTTGCACTTCAGACGTGGTTTTCAATGATGCTTCTTCAGTTGCCAGATTGACGCTGACCTCCACTACACCAGCAAGTTGCCGGAGCGCTTTTTCGACCCGCGATACGCAGGAAGCGCAACTCATCCCGCCAATGCCGAGCCTTAGCTCAAGGACGGAACCTGAATCCGATGAGAGGGACATTTGAATCTCCTATGGGTTGCCATGGACCCATGATGAAGATTCCAACAGTGGGAAGGTCAAGCACTTTGGTACAACATTTTTTGATGAAGTTTTTCCGCTTGACCTTGCCATTGTTGGAATGTCCAGACTGGCGATACCGACGACACATCTCACCACCTATCAGGAGAAACACCATGATTGCATTTCAAGTGAACGACATGACCTGTGGCCATTGCGCCAGCGTCATCACCAAGGCCTTGAAAGACGCCGACAGCGCAGCCAAGGTCACAATCGACCTCGAGCATCACATGGTCTTGGTCATCCCGACTGAGGCAACTATCGACGACATCCGAGACGCAATCATCGACGCGGGATATACACCACAACAGGCCAGTGCCTAACTTCTGTTGCTCCGACTCACATGGCGCATTCGTCGGTTGTGCATGTCTGTGGGGCACCCTCGGTTAGGTACTTCTCTGGTGGCCGCTCTTTCTCGGCCACCAGGCCGGGACCTGTTCCATATACTGCCGATACTTCTCCCCAAATTCGGCTAGGGCGCTTTTCTCTTCTTGATGGGCCAAGCGCACATAGGTCACGACAAGAATCGGGAACAACAAGACCGTAATGATGGTTGGCCACTGCAACAGGAACCCAAACATCACCAGGATAAAGGCAGCATATTGAGGATGTCTGATTCGGCTATAGGGGCCGGTCGATGCGAGAGTCCCCGTCCGCTGTGCCTTGTACAACACTGGCCAGGCCTTCGAAAGCAGCCAGAACCCACCCAGGATGAAGACATTCGACAGAATGTGAAATGGCCCGAAGTGCGGATTCACCTTCCAGCCAAAAAGCATTTCCGGCAGGTGGCCGGCGTCGTGGGACAGCCAGTTGATGCCGGGGAATTTCTCGGTCAGCCATCCAGAAAGCATATAGATGGTCAGCGGAAAGCCATACATCTCGGTGAACAAGGCGACAACGAAAGCCGAGAAGAGCCCGAGCGTTCTCCAATCTCGCTTGGTCTGCGGCTTGAAAAAACTCGCAGCAAAGAAGATGAAGAACAGGGAGTTGATGACCACAAGTGACCACAGGCCATAGTCGCTGGATTCGGTGTTCATTTGTCGTCCTCCCCGGATTGCTTGTGATGCCCGTGACCATGACCGTGATGCATGAATAGATGCATCAGCGGACAAGCCAGTAGCAGCAAATACGGCAAAGCCCCCATCAGATGCGCCTGATGTTCCGTAATGAGATAGAACAGGGCAACAAGGGCGAAGACCCACCATGCCCAATTTGAGCGACGTGCATGGTGGTGTTCCATGGTGTCAGGATGATTTTCAAGATTGCTCATGATTGGCTCCTTGGGCACTAGCGAAGACGAACAGGTGGCCGGCTGCAACATGGCGATGGCTGGCTGGCCATGTTGGCGAGTTCGTTGTGCTCCGAAAACTCCCAAAAACCACGAACCAGGCGATGGATACCGCCCTTGAGTGGCAAACCGGCGTTGGCCAACAATGCTTCAATCTGCTGCAAACCAACGAGCCGCAGGTCGTACTCTAGGTCCACGTGTTTCTCGAACTTCGATACCCGGATAACTCCTTGAAGGGTGCGAAGTCGTTCGATTGCCTCCTCGAGAACGCTTGAGGAAACAGGGTTGAACCTTAGTCGGTGTTGTTTAGGGACTGCTCGAATGTCTTCAAGGCGATGTGGCACGATGAAGAATTCCGGTATCTCGACAAATCGCTCCAGGCAATGCGCTGAGCAGAACCGGTAGCTCACATTCCTGTAGGCAATCTGATGCTCTGCCTCCGAGGGCACCAACCGCTTCAGGCAGACAGGGTCGATAGTCAAATTGGCATGGTGATTCATTTGGGCAACCTCTTTAGTGCTTGCTCACGGTAGTGCCCCTGGCAACTTGTGCAGCCTGTTCCAGACAGTTTCAAGTTTGCGCCAATGAAACCGTCGACGACATGACCCAAAGATTACATTCTGGACATGCAATTCCGATTAGCTATACGGAGGTGCCGATTACTTCACCAACAATATTTGACCGGCTATCTACCCTACTGGTAAAACCAGCCAATTGTCATCAAACCCATGCCCATGAAACAACTGCTCCAACCAACCGCCGAGGCCTACAAGGCAGACCCGGAATCGGTGTACAACACTTGGTTCATCAGCAATGAGGAACGACTGAAGGCCTTTCGCAGCATTCGGCGCGGTGTCGGGACGGTGGTCGAAGATATTAAGCATGGGCGCTTTCCCAACGACTTCAAGGGGTCATCCCTGGAGTTCGTTCTCGGTTGTATCGCCGAGCAGAAGCAGGTGTTCGAAGGAGCTGCCCATCCGTTCTACTGGAAGCCCAAGCTCCGAATCCCTGACATCTATGAGAACGAAGCCAATAAACAGGGATTCGGTGAGTTTCTATACGCCTGCCTGGATACAACGGATGTCCGGGCTTTGGAGAAAGAGGTCCTGAAACTTGCGGCCAGAGGCATCAAAGGTCTCGGGCCGGCAGTCAGCAATATCCTCTACTTCCTGCACCCCACGCTGTTTCCTCCCTTCAACACAGCGATGCTGAACGGTTTCAACGCCCTATTCCAGACGAAGAAAAAACTGGGCTCCTGGGAGAGCTATCTCGAAATGCGGGAAACCATCATTGAGGCCAACGCCTCATTGGGGATTCTCTCGAAAGACTTGGGGGCTTTCTGCGGGATGCTGTTTGAAATCGGTGTGGGACGCCTGAGCTGTAACGGCGCTGATACACTGAATGTCGAGCATGAGAAGGTCGAGCAGGTCCGGCGCAAACGCCATAACCAAGTACAACAGGACTTGGCCGAAGAGCGTCTCCACACCAAGGTCCAGCATCAGCTTTGCGAACTTGGGCGAGCTCTTGGCTATGACACACTGGTCGCTCGCAATGACCGGAGCGCCGTCTACCAAGGCAGTCCGCTGGGTTACCGTTGCCTGGAAAAGCTGCCGGACTTGGGCTTGCCACCTGAAGTCCATTCCACTGCCGAACTGATTGACGTCTTATGGCTCTACAAGGGCAGCACCAAAATTGCCTGTGCGTTCGAAGTTGAGAAGAGCACATCCATCTATTCCGGAATCCTGCGGCTGACCGATATGGCACTCTCGCTGCCAGGGAAAGAGGACCATCTCTATCTGGTAGCTCCGGCGACCCGTGAGAAGGAAATCATCGACCAGCTCAAGCGCCCCATGTTCCAGCGTCCCGACGAGTTCTCCATCGGGTACATCCTCTTTGAGGAACTGGACAAGCATTTCGAGTCCCTATGCAAGCTTGGTGACGACCACCTAATTCTCAACAAAGTGGCTTGCCGCTGTTAAGCCGTAAGAATCGTTGTTAGAGATAGATTACTTTTTCAGGACAAGCCCTGTCGAAAACGTAATTTCTGGGTCAGCCTCCTGTTGGTATCGCCCTCCTAAGATGACCACGTGGTTGGACGAAATGCGTCCGGCTTAATAAACACAATGTCACTAGGAGAGAATCATGAAAACCAACATTTCGAAAATCAGCCTGATTGTTGCTATCGGCCTGTCTGTTGCCGGTACTACCTACGCTCACGAAGATTACTCCGAGGGTGGCTCCCTCCATTGGCTGAGTCACGTCGCTGAATCCAAGTCCTCGCCGACTGCGAACCAATTAGCTCCTTATGGCTATGCGGCAACGAAGGGGGCTGACCGCGAAGTCACGCTTACGGGTGCCAGCAAGTATCTGAACGTGACTCGCCTGGAAACGATAAAGATTAACTATGCTGGCAAGAGCGTGCTCTGGACCTTCGATACGCTGGGTACTGCGGCCTTCCCAATTTCACAGGTCATTCCAGGAACGGATGGCATCACGGTTTACGTTGCAGAAAACCCGGCCTCCCAGGGCGGTTGAGCAACCTAAGGACCACCGCGGAGGCTAATTCTTATCGAAATTCACAACGGCTCCTTCGGGAGCCGTTTCCATTTTGAAGTCCCGGTTAGGCGCCGCGTAACCTCAACGAATTACCGACGACACTGACTGACGACAAGCTCATCGCGGCTGCGGCAATCATCGGAGACAGCACCAAGCCGAAGAAGGGGTAGAGTAACCCCGCTGCGATGGGAATACCCAGAGCGTTGTAGGCGAACGCGAACCAGAGGTTCTGTCGCATATTGCGCACCGTGGCCCGAGACAAAGCTTGAGCCCGGGCGATTCCACGCAAATCGCCTTTGACCAGGGTCACTTGGGCGCTATTCATGGCGACATCGGTCCCTGTTCCCATAGCCACACCCACATCGGCACGCGCCAATGCCGGCGCATCATTGATACCGTCGCCGGCCATGGCGACGACCCGTCCTTCAGCTTGAAACCTTTCGACCAGAGCCAACTTGTCAGCCGGCTTGACCTCGCCATGTACCTCGTCAATGCCCAGTCGCTGGCCAACTGCCTTGGCGGTGAGTTCCCCATCGCCCGTGGCCATGACGACGCGGATGCCTGCTTCCCGAAGCGTTTTGAGTGCCTCTGGGGTGCTTGCCTTAATCGGGTCAGACACTGCCAACAAGCCTAGCAGCACGCCATCGGCGGCTAGGTACATCACGCTGGCGCCCGTCCCCCGGAGTTCTTCTGCCTGACCGAGAAGAGCTCCCAAGTCGACGCTCTCCTGCACCATGAGGGTTGAATTCCCCAAGGAAAGTCGTTGGCCGCTGACGAGCCCGTGCACGCCAATACCGCTTGAAGACTCGAAGTTCTCAGCCTTTTCCAGTACCAAGCCTCTCTCCTTGGCAGCACGAACAATGGCTTCCGCCAAAGGATGCTCACTACCTTGGTCAAGACTGGCGGCCAAACGCAGGACTTCATCTGCGGAGCCACTTTTGACGGGTATGACCTGCTCGAATGCAGGGTGTCCCTCGGTCAGAGTTCCAGTCTTGTCGACGATGATGGTGTCGATTTCCCTCAGGCGCTCGATGGCTGCTGCATCCCGGAAAAGGATGCCTTGGGTAGCGGCCTTGCCGGTAGCCACCATGATGGCCATAGGTGTTGCCAGCCCCAAGGCACAGGGACAGGCAATGATGAGTACCGACACGGCGCTGATAAGCCCGAACAGCCAGCCGCGCTCGCCTCCGAAGATGCCCCAGCCGAAGAAACTCAAAAGGGCAATGGCCACTACGGCCACAACGAAGTAACCGGCCACCACGTCTGCGAGACGTTGCATCGGTGCCTTCGACCGCTGTGCTTGAGCGACCATCTGAATGATTTGCGCCAAAACGGTATGCGAGCCAACGCTCTCCGAGCGGATAACCAAGCTTCCCGAGCCGTTCAAGGTGGCGCCAATCACCTTGTCTTCAGGGGTCTTGCCGACCGGCATGGGCTCACCGGTGAGCATTGACTCGTCGACTGTGCTACGGCCCTCGACCACCACACCATCGACCGGGACTTTCTCCCCGGGACGCACGCGCAGCAGGTCCCCTACATGAATGTGGTTTAGCGGGACATCTTCCTCTGCTCCATCAGCCTTGATGCGCCTAGCGGTCTTGGGGGCCAGCCCCAGTAAGGATTTGATGGCAGCAGATGTTTGAGAACGCGCCCGAAGCTCCAGCATCTGCCCCAGGAGGGTCAGGGAGATGATGACTGCTGCCGCCTCGAAATAGACGCCGATACGCCCGTGTGCTTCAAAGGAAACTGGAAACGCTCCCGGAGCGACTGCCGCCACAAGGCTGTAAAGGAACGCCGCCCCGGTACCGATACTGATGAGCGTCCACATGTTGGGACTGCGTGTGACGATAGACTGCCAGCCGCGAACAAAGAATGGGGCACCTGCCCAGAGAACAACCGGCACACTCAGCACGAGTTCGAGCCAGGTTCGGTTCGCGGCAGACAGGCCTCCAAAATAGTGGCCTGCCATGGCGAGCAGCGTCACTACGATGCTTAGTGGAAGGCTTCCCCAGAAGCGACGGCGGAAATCGAGGTATTCCGAGTTATCTTCACTGACCTCAAGGTCTGGGATAACCGGCTCAAGAGCCATGCCGCATTTCTGGCAACTGCCAGGTCCGAACTGACGGACCTCCGGATGCATCGGGCAGGTGTATTCCCGTTGCAGTTCTTCCTCGGACACTGGTTCTGGCATGGGCTTGGGGGCCAAGTAGTGCGCCGGGTCAGCCTCGAATTTTGCCTTGCACTTGGCGCTGCAAAACCTATGGGTGACGCCATCCAAAACGGTTTCATGGGGAGATTCGGGCTTGACCGTCATCCCGCATACAGGGTCAATGAACATGGTCGTCCTCCTTCACCTTGTTGCGTACTACACCGATTGAGGCTGGCCGCATTTGAGTGCAACCATCTTCCTCAAGGCAACTTCTTCTGCCACAAAAAGTTCCACGGCCACGGGGTCAAATTGACTGCCCGACATCCGCAAGATTTCGTCCTTTGCCACGTCAAATGAGAGGCCTTTGCGATAAGAACGGTCAGAAGTGATGGCATCGAGGGTATCAATCACGGCAAACAACCTGGCCCCGAGCGGAATATCATCGCCCTTCAAACCTCTGGGGTAACCCGTACCGTCAAACCGCTCTTCGTGGCTACGAACAACTTCGGTCGCTAGCCCAAGACCCGGCAGCTGACTGACAATGGAGGACCCCAACTCGACATGGGTGCGCATGGTTTGCCATTCATCGTCTGTCAGCGAATCCGTCTTCAGAAGAATGTGTTCAGGAATGCCGATTTTGCCGATGTCGTGAAGCAAGGCACCCCAGTAGATTTGGCGAAGCTGTTCAGCGTCGGTGATGATGCGCCGTGCCAGGACCAGCGTATGGCAGGCACTCCGCCGGGAGTGCAGTCCCGTTTCTAGTTCGCGCAAGTCCAGTGCTCGAACCAGGGCCTCAACGAAGCCGGAGTACAGCTCCGCCAGGTCGAGAGTTGGCTTCTGACCGATGCACCTGTCCAGCAGGCAGCCCTCGCAGCAGTGACAGTGGTCCTCTCGGAGGTACAACCTCTCCTTGTCGCTGGTACCGCAGTGGGTGCATGTCGGAGAGGCTGTACTTGAGTTCATGTTGTGCTCGTCAAGATTCCAGGTTCCTGGAGAGCCGCCACTGTTTGACCAGTGCGTAGATGGCGGGAATCACAGCCAGCGTCAGGACAGTCGAGGAAATCATTCCACCCACCATCGGCGCTGCAATCCGGCTCATGACCTCCGACCCGGTACCCGTTCCCCACATGATGGGCAGCAGGCCGGCCATGATGGCGACGACGGTCATCATCTTTGGCCGGACACGTTCCACCGCGCCTTCCATGATGGCTTCGTAGAGGTCGCCCACACTGGGCTCTTTCCCTTCAGCTCGGCGTTGTGCCTTAAGCGCTTCCCAGGCATGGTCGAGGTAAATCAGCATCACGACGCCCGTCTCGGCAGCCACACCCGCCAGAGCGATGAAGCCCACCGCTACGGCGACCGAGAGGTTGTAGCCCAGCAGCCACATCAGCCAGACCCCACCCACCAAGGCGAACGGTACGGACAGCATCACAATGATGGTCTCAGTCAGGCGCCTGAAGTTGAGGTAGAGCAGCAGGAAGATAAGGAGCAGCGTGACCGGTACGACAACTTTCATCTTCTCGATAGCGCGCTCCATGGACTCGAACTGACCACTCCAGGTCGCGTAGTAGCCCGGCGGGAACTTGACCTTCGCAGCGACCGCTTTTTTGGCATCGGCCACATAGCCGCCGATGTCACGTTCCCGGATGTCCACAAAGATATAGGCAGACAGCAGCGCATTCTCGGTCCGGATACCAGGCGTCCCCTTGGCCACCTCAACCTTGGCCAACTGCCCCAGCGGAATCATTGCACCGTCCATCGTCGGCACCAACACCTGTTGGGCAATCTGCTGCGGGTCAGAGCGGAGTTCCCGCGGGTAACGCACGGTCACCCCAAAACGCTCACGGCCCTCAACGGTCGTGGTCACCATCTCACCACCCAATGCTTGCCCGATGATGTCCTGGATGTCACCAACCGCCAGGCCGTATCGCGCCAACTGGGTGCGCTCCGGTTCGATATTCAGGTAAAAACCCCCGGTAATCCGCTCGGCGAAGGCCGAGGTGGTGCCCGGCACTTCCTTTACGACGGTCTCGATTTCCCGGGCCAGGCGTTCCATCTCGGTAAGGTCCTTGCCAAAAACCTTGATGCCGATAGGCGTCCGGATGCCGGTGGAGAGCATGTCGATGCGAGCTTTGATAGGCATCGTCCAAGCGTTTGACACGCCCGGGAACTGGAGCGCCTTGTCCATCTCGGCAATGAGCTTGTCGGTCGTCAATCCTGGGCGCCATTCGGACTCGGGCTTGAGGTTGATGACGGTCTCGAACATCTCCGTCGGTGCCGGGTCAGTGGCAGTATTGGCGCGGCCGGCCTTGCCATAAACTGAGGCGACTTCCGGGAAGCTCTTGATGATTTTGTTCTGCGTTTGCAGTAGCTCGGCCGCCTTGGTAATCGACATCCCTGGTAGCGAGGCCGGCATGTAGAACAAGGTCCCTTCATTCAAGGTGGGCATGAACTCCGAGCCCAGCTTGCTGGCCGGATAGATGGAGACCACGAGTGCCACAATGGCGGCCACGATGGTGGTCTTTTTCCAGCGCATGACCCACGCAATGATGGGACGGTAGCCCCAAATGAGGAAGCGATTCACCGGGTTCTTGGCCTCGGGCATGATTTTGCCGCGAATGAATAGCATCATCAGGACCGGCACCAGCGTGACAGAGAGCAGCGCTGCGCCGGCCATCGAGAAGGTCTTGGTGTAGGCCAGCGGCGAGAACAGACGGCCCTCCTGGTCTTCCAGCGTGAATACCGGCAGGAAAGAAACCGTGATGATGAGGAGCGAGAAGAACAGCGCCGGACCGACTTCCTTGCAGGCGGCAATCATGGCCTCCGTCCGCTCGGCGTGCGTGTGGTTCTCCGGAAGGCGCTCGATATGCTTGTGGGCGTTCTCAATCATCACAATGGCCGCATCAATCATCGCGCCGATGGCGATGGCGATGCCGCCCAGGCTCATCAGGTTCGAGTTCATTCCCAGCAGGCGCATGGCGATGAAGGCCATAAGGACACCGACCGGCAGCATCAGGATGGCCACCAGTGCACTGCGCAGGTGGAGCAGGAAAACGACGCAAACCAGAGCCACGATGATGCTTTCCTCGGCCAGCGTGTGCTTCAGGGTATCGATGGCCCGGTGAATCAGTTCGGAACGGTCATAGACCGACTCGATGGTCACGCCATCCGGGAGGCCGGCCGAAATTTCGCCGATTTTCTCCTTGAGGTTGTGAATGACCTCCAGCGCGTTCTGGCCATAGCGGGCCATGGCGATGCCCGAAACCACTTCGCCTTCACCATTGAGTTCGGTCAGGCCACGACGCTCGTCGGGCGCCAGTTCGACGCGGGCGATGTCGCGCACCAACACTGGCGTGCCTTTGTCGGCCTTGACGACAAGGTTCTCGATGTCGCCGATGCCGCGTAGATAACCCTTGCCGCGTACCATGTACTCGGTTTCGGCCATCTCGATAACGCGGCCACCGACGTCCCGGTTGGAGTCGCGAATGACCTGGGAGACCTTGGCAAGCGGAATGCCGTAGGAACGAAGCTTCACGGGGTCGACGGTGACCTGGTAGGTCTGGACGAAGCCACCAATTGACGCCACTTCGGCAACACCATGTGCTTTGGTCAGCTGATAACGCACATACCAGTCTTGCAGGGTGCGCAGTTCGGCCAGCGTCTTGTCCTTGGCCAGGACGACGTATTGATAGACCCAGCCGACGCCCGTCGCATCCGGTCCAATCTGCGGCGTGACGCCTTTGGGCATACGACCGGCGGCAAAATTAAGGTATTCCAAAACCCGCGAGCGAGCCCAGTAGATGTCCGTACCATCCTCGAAGATGATGTAGACGAAGGAGGCACCAAAGAACGAGAAACCGCGGACCACCTTGGATTTTGGCACCGACAACATCGAGGTGGTCAGCGGGTAGGTCACCTGGTCTTCAACGACCTGGGGGGCTTGTCCTGGGTACTCGGTGTAGACGATGACCTGGACGTCGGACAGGTCGGGAAGTGCATCTAGCGGTGTTCGCATGACCGCCACAACGCCGGCCACAATGATGAACAAGGTGGCTAGCAGGACCAGGAAGCGGTTGCGTCCCGACCAATCAATGATTTTGGCCAACATCGCTCTGTTCCTTAGTGACCGGCGTGCGGGTTGGCTTTATCAGCAGGCTGGCTAGCAGGCTTGACGGCGGTGATGACCCATTCGCCCTGGCCACGCTCGACAAACTCGAAGTCAATCGCAGCTCCAGGTTTCAACTGCTGCATGATGGCTTCGTTTGCGGCTTTGAACTCCATGGTCATCCCTGGCCACTTCAAACTGGGCACCGGGCCATGAGTGATGCTCACCGTACCAGCCTTGGCATCGACCTCTTCGACTTTGCCTTCAGCCTTGTTGCCAACCTTGGCAGCCGCCGCCTTATCTGCGGGAGCTGCTGCACCATGGCTGGAGTGGCCAAAGCCACCGACAGCCGCTTTCAGATTGCTCTCAGCGTCAATCAGGAAGTTGGCGGCAACGACCACCTGCTCTCCTTCACGGACACCCTCAATAACTTCTACCCGGTCGTCGCTGCGTGCGCCGAGCTTGACATCGCGGGGCTCGAATCGGCCTTCCTTGGCCTGAACTAGAACGATTTGGCGCGTGCCGCTGTCGATGACCGCCGAGTTGGGCACCGTCACCACCGCGCCCTTGGCTGCCGTCGGCAATTCGAGCTGGGCAAACATGCCCGGCTTCAGCAGGTTGTTTGTGTTCGGTAAGTCGATGCGAACCTGGATGGTGCGGGTTTCAGCCTTCAGCGTCGGATAGACATAGCTGATAGTTCCTTCGAAAGTCTTGTCGGGATAGGCATTGATTTTGACCTTGGCCTTGGCACCGGACTTCACCAAACCGATGTCCTGTTCGAAGACGTCGGCTACTGCCCAGACCGAGGATAGGTCTGCGACTTGATAAAGAGCATCGCCTGGCATGAAACGCATGCCTTGAACGGCCTTCTTCTCGGTGATGATGCCGTTGACCGGCGAGCGGAAAGTCAGCGTGCGCTTGGATTCACCCGACTTGGCCAGAGACTTCACTTGCTCTTCCGAGATGTCCCAATTGCGCAGGCGGGCCAAGCTGGACTCAGCAAGTTGGCGCATGCCTTCCTGGGTGGAGCTTTCGGCACCCTTCAGGCTTTCTTGTCCTTGGACCGCGATAGCGTATTCACGTTGGGCCGAGACCAGTTCCGGACTGTAGACCTCGAACAGCGGCTGACCCTTACTGACGGGCTGACCAGTGACGTTGACGTGCAGGCGCTCGACATAGCCTTCGAATTTCGGGGAGATGGTATAGGTTCGGCGCTCATCCGGTTCGATGCGGCCGGCCGCACGGACAACCTTGTCCAGATTGTGCAGGGTGGCGGCTTCGGTGCGTACGCCGAGTTTCTGAATCTTCTCGGTGCTGATTTTGATTTGATTGGCAGCGGCCGGCTCGTCGTCCTGCTCGCCTTCGTAGACCGCGATGTAGTCCATGCCCATCGGGTCTTTTTTCGGAGTCGGCGAGGTATCAGGAAGGCCCATTGGATTGCGGTAGAAAAGAAACTTTCGTTCCTTCTTTCCGGTGTCCGCCGCGACGCTGGTGGCACCATCGGGATGTAGTGCAGGTGCGCTCTTCTGACCAGCCCAATAACCGCCGCCTGCGGCCAACGCAGCCACTACGGCAGCAGCAATCACTCCCTTATTCATAGGTCTTCTCCAAGAATTCGTTCGATTTCGGCGAGGCGAACTTGGGCCTCTGCACGCGATTTGATTTGGTTGAGCTTGGCCTGGCGAATCTGGCGTTGGGCGTCTAGCAAGGTGGCGAAGTCAACCTTTCCAGTCTCATAGCCGGCCAACGCAGCTTTCAAGGTCAGTTCCGCCTGAGGTAGCAGGCTGTCGGTGGTCAGGCGCTCGGTGCGCCGGGCGGCTTCCAGTTCCGAGATGTTGGCCGACAGGTCGGACAGGAGTTGATTCGACGTCGCATCGCGCTTGGCACGGCTGGCCGACACCATGGCTTCTGCCTCGCGCTCCTGGGCACGCCGGCTGGACTGCTGCAAGGGGATGTTGATTTCGAACATCAGGTCCCATTGCTTGATTTCGTTCTGCATCTGGTTGGGGACTACGCCGACCGTCAAATCGGGGTAACGATTTTTGTAGGCCAAATCCCGGCTCTTCTCGGCGGCCTTGATGCGATGCTCTTCCGCCGACAGCATGGGATTCCGGGCGCGGGCCCGGTCTTCAAGAGCGGCGTACTCAAGCTTTGCTGGAACCGGCAAAGGCCGCAGCGTGTCAGGCATTGCCAACGGTGCGGCAGCAGGACGTCCCAACAGGGCATTCATGCGCGTCATCAAGTGGTGATGTTCGGTCTCGATGGCGATGAGCTCGTTGCGCATCGAGGTCTGTTCGACCTGTGCCCGAATCACGTCCTGCTGGGCAGCCAGGCCGCCGGCATAGCGGACCTGGGCGATTTTCTCCAGACGCACCATCAGGTCGAGGATTTCCTTGGTCAAACTCTCATTGCGGCTCAGGTAGTAAAGCTGAGCGTAAGTCGTTTTGATTTTTGCGGCGACCTCACTCCAGGTGCCGTAGGCTCGCCCTTTGGCGCCTTCAGCCTCGAGTTCGGCAATTTCACGCTTAAGGTCGCGTTTACCGAACCAAGGGATGTCTTGCATCAGGGTATAACGCGTGCTGCCGACCCGACTGGGGGACAAGGAGGCGCTTTGCGAGCCCCCCTTGGTGATGTCCATCAATTCGGTACGCAGCTTGGGGTCAGGCAAGGCACCCGCCGGCGTCACACGTTCAGCGGCTGCATCGGCTTCGAAACGCATGCTGGCGAAGTCCGGATTGCCTTCGCGCGCCAGGGAAAGCAGGCTTTCAACAGTGCTCCCTGGAACGCTCTGCGCCTGGGCACTCAGGCACCAGGCGGCAGTCAGCGCAGCGCACAGGAGTTTGCGCGAGGGGGTTATTGGTTTCATTGGTTTGTCCTCGTGAAGGTTTCCGGTGGCGGCGCCTGTCGAATCGCTTTTACTTCGGCAGTTCCAAACGGACGACGGTCATCGCGCCATTGATGTTGTCCGAGGCAAAGCGGATTTTCTGGCCATCCTTCACCTTGTCGAGCCAGGCAGCCTCCTTGACTTTGAACGCCATTGTCATCGCCGGCATGCCGTTCGGCAAAGCGTCGTGGGAAATGGTCAGCTTGCCACCCGCCTTATCGACCTTCTTGACCAGACCATCGATGAGTGTGGATTCCGTAGCCTGAGCGTGCATTGCGCCGTGACCGGCATGCATGTCATGGTCAGCGGCCAATGCAACTGCGGGAACCAAAGCAGCGACAACGGAAAGCGAGGCAAACAATTTCTTCATGGGAGTTCTCCTGGAGATAGAGGTTAGTGTTTGGCGAAAACTTTGTAGCTGCCGTCCGCTTGGACGAGCAGCGTGTCATACGGTTGGGGATGGTTGGTTTCCATACCCGGCGAACCTTGGGGCATACCCGGTGCGGCCAGGCCGACGGCCTTGGGCTTTTCCGTCAGCAGGCGCTGAACGTCTGCCGCGGGTACATGCCCCTCGACTACGTAGCCGCCCACCTTGGCGGTGTGACAGGAACCGAAGCGTTCCGGCATGCCGGTCAATTTCCGGGCGGCAGGCACGTCATTGACGTCCTTGGTGACGACGTCAAAACCAGCCTTGCGCATGTGCTCGACCCATTTCTCGCAGCAGCCGCAGTACGGGCTTTTGAACACTTCAACGCGTTCGGCCGCTTGGGCCAACGGGATGGCCGCAAATAAAGCAAAGGCGATGATGAGGGGTCTGGTTTTGAACATTTCGGTCTCCGTTGAGCAGTGATGGCTAACGTATAGGTACTGAGTTTAGGTAGGCGTACCCAACAGCTAGCTGACCCAAAAATTACATTTCAGTAAGCATTGCCCTTAGTGGCTATGTTTATGGTGGCTGTGGGTGTGGCCTTCATGGCTATGTCCCTGTACCAGCTGTTGAGCCGCCGGCTCAGGGGCCATGCCAGCATGCGAATGCCCCTCGCTGGAGGCAACGCTGGCCTGATATTCGTTGGCTGACAGTTTCGGCAGTACCTTGATAAAGGCGGCCAGGTCCCAAATGGCTTCGTCATCCATCCCGCCTTTTGCCCAAGCTGGCATCGCCGAGCCTTTGATGCCGTGCTTGATAATCCAGAAATGGCGCCCATCGCTTCTCGGTATTTCCGTTGTGGCAGCAGATAACGAGAGGTTGGGAGGAACGGGATACAAGCCTTTCCGCATCTCGCTGTCTTCTACGCCAGGAGAAAGGTGGCAGCCAACGCACATGGCTTCGTAGTTACCGGCCCCACGGCGAATGCGCTCAGCGGCAGCCAAATCTGCGGGAGGAACGATGTCTTTGGCCTGTTTGGTGATGGATTGCTCGCGCGCCCAAACAATCAACTTCGTCACACCGTCTGAATGCGCACTATCCGCTGCGAAATCGAGACCGCCACGCTGGATATAACCAAAGCCCGCAATCGCTCCCAGGCCAATTACCGAGGCAGCACCCAATAAAAATTGCTTCATACACTTCCCCTGATTTCAACATGCACCATTTTGGGGAAAACGACCTAACCAGAAACTGACTGAAAAATTACATTTCCGTAATCTGGGTGGTTAAGCTGCCGCCGGAGTGCAGAATGACTCGCAGGAGTTGAATCACAGGGAGTAGTCCAATGAGGATATTAGTCGTCGAAGACGAGCCGAAAACAGGCGATTACCTTAAGCAAGGACTGGCAGAAGCCGGTTTCATGGTCGACCTGGCCAGAGATGGCTTGGATGGGCTGCATCTAGCCTTGACGGAAGCCTACGACCTGGCAGTGCTTGATGTCATGTTGCCGGGCATTGAGGGATGGCAGGTATTGCAGGGCATTCGCAAGGCCGGCAAAGACATGCCGGTGCTGTTCCTGACGGCCCGCGATTCCGTCGATGACCGGGTGAAAGGATTGGAACTGGGCGCTGACGACTACTTGGTCAAGCCGTTTGCCTTTTCTGAATTGCTGGCGCGTGTCCGTACGCTGCTCCGACGTGGCTCCAAAACGAAAGAAGCAGATGTCCTGCGTGCAGCGGACCTTGAGCTCGATTTGATGCGTCGTCGGGTTACTCGTGGAGGCAAGAAAATCGACCTCACTTCCAAGGAATTCTCACTTCTGGAGTTGCTTCTTCGTCGCCAGGGTGAAGTCTTGCCAAGGTCGCTCATTGCATCACAGGTTTGGGACATGAATTTTGATAGCGACACGAATGTCATCGAGGTGGCAATTCGTCGTCTTCGTGCCAAGGTCGATGACAGCTTCGAAATTAAACTCATCCATACGGTTCGTGGCATGGGATATGTGTTGGAAGCAGCCGAATGATGCTGCGCCGAGGGAAGTCGCTGACCGGCCGCCTTACCGTGCTCTTTGCCGTCGTCTCATCCAGTGTCCTCCTGATTTTGGGCCTGGTCATCGCCGAGTTGGTTGAACGCCACTTTGAAGACATGGACCTAGAGTTGTTGGAAGGAAAGCTCGAACTCATCCAGCATGCGGTTCTTTCGGCACGAACAGAAGGAAAATTTGATGCCTTGCCCGCCCAGCTTGAGGCTGCCCTGGTTGGGCACCACGGCTTGGCAGTGGGCGTATGGGGTCCGGACGGCAAACGACTGTTCTTGTCAGAAGAAGCCGAGTTTCCCGAGAACAATGCGCCACTGAAGCCAGGGCAAGTCCTCCCCAAAACCTGGAAGGGGCATGACGAGCAACACTACCGAGGCATCTCTGGCCAGGCACCTACGGGTGTTCAAGGCGAACCTCCGGCCATGGTTCTACTCTCAACCAGCCTGACCCACCACGACCATTTCATGCAGTCCTTCCGACTGACGATGTGGGCGGTGGTTAGCCTTGCGGCCTTAGTGAGCGGATTTCTGGGATGGATAGCGGCTAGCCGAGGGCTGGCTCCATTGCGGAATATCGTCCGGCGCGCATCGGACATCACAGCCAATAGCTTGGACCGGCGAATTGAGGCAGGCGAGATTCCGGTTGAGTTGGCGGAGGTGGTAACCACTCTGAATGACATGCTGGGACGTCTTAAGGAGTCCTTCGACCGGTTGTCGGATTTTTCCTCTGACATTGCCCATGAGCTAAGAACGCCGGTGAGCAATCTACTGACCCAAACCCAGGTCATGCTTTCCAGAGCACGTTCGATTGACGAGTATCAGGACGTACTGGCGTCGAATGCGGAAGAACTGGAGCGGCTATCGCGCACCATCGCCGATATGCTCTTTCTGGCCAAGGCCGACAACCACCTCATGGTTCCCACGCGAGAGCCAGTGGCCCTCGAGACGGAAATGTCGAGCATGTTGGAGTTCTACGAGCCACTGATTGAAGAAAAACAACTGCAACTGACGTTTCATGGCCACGCCGAAGTTGATGGAGACCGGTTAATGCTGCGGCGAGCGGTCGGCAACCTGCTTTCAAACGCAATCCGCCATACACCAGAACATGGGTTTATCAATATTGACCTTGAGCCTGATGGGGATAAGGTCAGTATTCGAATTGAAAATAGCGGGGAAACGATACCTTCCGAGCATCTTCCACGGCTGTTCGACCGCTTCTACCGAGTCGACTCATCTCGGCAGCGCACAGGTGAAGGCTCAGGGCTAGGATTAGCGATTACCAAATCCATTGCGCTTGCACATAACGGAAGCGTCAGCGTGAGCTCTACTGATGGGGCAACCAGCTTTTCACTTCAGTTGCCAGCAAGGAGGAGCTTTTGAAAGTCCTTGCCTAACTTTAGCGACCGCTTTTGATTAGCTAGCAGTCCTCCCGCAAATGGAGGCCGAATGTCGGCTTGGGGTCGAAGGGCGCCCTTCGAAACGACAGCCCGCTGGCATCAGGCGGTTGCCGGCCACAAGGAGACGGTCCCGCAACGAAGTGCCTGAGTCAGCTATTCATCACCTACCGGACAATTTCAACTCTGAAATTGCTGGCCAATATTCTGTAAAAACAGAACGTATTTGTAGCGACTTCTACTTTATTGTAGAGTGTATTCATGAACACATGGATTTCACTCATCACCAGCCTGCCCACAGAGAACGCCACGGCCCGCATGCGCGCCTGGAGAAGCCTCAAGGCATCGGGTGCCGCCGTCCTGCGCGATGGGGTCTATTTGATGCCAGAACGAGACGATTGCCGGAATACGCTGGACACTGTCGCCACTGACGTTCGTGCCGCAGAAGGAACAGCGTTGGTCGTCCGCCTAGAAGAGCCCAGCGATGGCAACTTCGTGGCCCTGTTTGACCGGAGCACCGACTTTGCAAGCCTGTTGGCCGACATTGCGAGCGCCCGTGAGGCACTCAGTCCGGATACCGCCAATGAGATGCTGAAACAGGCACGCAAGCTGCGCAAGACATTCTCCAACCTGGCGGCCATCGACTTCTTCCCGGGAGAAGCCCAGAAGCAAGCCGAGGAGGCCTTGCGTGACATCGAGCAGCGGGCAGCCTGGGCCTTGTCCCCCGATGAGCCGCATCCGGTCAATGAGTCCATCACCCGTTTGAACATCCAGGACTACCGGGGACGAATCTGGGCAACACGGCAACGCCCCTGGGTAGACAGACTGGCCAGCGCCTGGCTGATTCGCCGCCATATCGACCCGCAAGCGAAGCTGCTCTGGCTGACGACGCCAACCGATTGCCCGTCGGATGCCTTGGGCTTCGACTTCGACGGCGCGGCTTTCACTCACGTTGGCGCCCGGGTCAGCTTTGAAGTTCTGCTCGCTAGCTTCGGTCTGGAAACCCCGGCATTACTACGCTTCGGCGCCATGGTTCATTTCCTTGACGTGGGCGGCGTACAGCCGCCGGAAGCAGCCGGTATTGAGAGCGCCTTAGCCGGCTTGCGCGACACCATCACCGACGACGACCAACTCCTGGCCTTGGCCAGCCACATCTTCGACGGACTACTGGCCTCCTTTGAGAAAGGCCCAAAATAAAATGAATCAGGCCCTGACCGTGAAACCCGAAACACTCGATGAACAACCTGCCGATGTCAGCTTCTGGCAGGCCTTCCTGTTCTGGCTGAAACTCGGTTTCATCAGTTTCGGCGGCCCCGCCGGGCAGATTGCCATCATGCACCAGGAGTTGGTGGAACGCCGTCGCTGGATTTCCGAGCGCCGCTTCCTGCATGCCCTCAACTACTGCATGGTGCTCCCCGGCCCGGAGGCCCAACAGTTGGCCACCTATATCGGCTGGCTGATGCACCGCACGTGGGGCGGCATCGTCGCTGGCGGACTGTTCGTGCTGCCCTCATTGTTCATCCTGATTGGCCTGTCGTGGGTCTATATCGCATTCGGTGATGTGCCGCTGGTGGCCGGCCTGTTCTACGGCATCAAACCTGCTGTGACCGCCATCGTCGTGCAGGCGGCGCACCGTATCGGCTCGCGTGCCTTGAAGAACAACGTGCTGTGGGCCATTGCGGCCGCCTCGTTTGTCGCCATCTTTGCGCTCAACGTGCCGTTCCCAGCCATTGTTGCCGCAGCAGCAGCCGTCGGTTATTTCGGTGGACGAATCGCCCCTGATAAGTTCAAGGCCGGCGGTGGCCATGGCAAGGCAGACAAGTCCTTTGGCCGGGCGCTGATTGACGACGACACACCGACACCGGCGCACGCCTTGTTCGCATGGAGTAAGTTGGTTAAGGTCGCGCTAATCGGTGGTCTGCTGTGGCTGGTGCCGATGGGATTACTCACCGCCACTTATGGCTGGGGCCATACCCTGACCCAGATGGGCTGGTTCTTCACCAAGGCTGCGCTGCTAACTTTCGGCGGAGCGTATGCCGTACTGCCCTATGTCTACCAAGGTGCTGTCGGCAGCTATGGCTGGCTGACACCAACCCAGATGATTGAGGGCCTGGCGCTCGGGGAAACGACACCCGGCCCGCTCATCATGGTCGTCACCTTTGTAGGCTTTGTCGGTGGCTATCTCAAAGCAGTATTTGGCCCGGACAGCCTGTTCTTGGCAGGTGCAGTGGCGGCCACGTTGGTCACCTGGTTCACCTTCCTGCCGTCTTTTGTCTTCATCCTGATGGGCGGGCCATTCATCGAGACCACCCACAACGACCTCAAATTTACGGGGCCACTAACTGCTATCACCGCAGCGGTGGTCGGCGTCATCCTGAACCTGGCCCTGTTCTTCGGTTATCACGTCCTGTGGCCAAAAGGATTCGAAGGTTCATTCGAGTGGGTGTCGGCACTCATCGCGCTGGGGGCCGCGATTGCCTTGTTCCGCTTTAAAGCGAATGTCATCCATGTGATTGCCGGTTGCGCAGTTGTTGGCTTCCTGGCGAAGACGTTCCTTCTGTGAGCTTCACCATGCGAGCCGTACGTTGGCTCATCGCAGTAGGCGCCATGACAGCGGCCTTCAATGCGATGGCTGCCGACACGGGCTGGGTATCGCTTCGTGGCACGGCGCTCACGCAAGCCTTTGCCAACCAGGACTTCGGGGATGGCGTCCACTTTGCCTACCAATTCCTGGAAGACGGGGCATTGCGTGGCATGAACATGGGCAAACCTGCCCAAGGACATTGGCGAGTTGCCGGTAATAAGCTTTGCTGGCGTTGGGCCAAGTCCAAAGACCCCGAGGAGTGCTACCGGGTTCGCCAGCAAGGCCCTGCTGTCCGTCTCCTTCTGGATGGTCAGGAAGTGCTTACCGGCAACCTGACCCCTCTACCCCCTAACCCGACGGAGGTGACCCGATGAAGTGGATTACGCGTGAACGGCCCAAGATTGACCGCATCGCCTGCCCTTGGCTGGTCAGTCGGTTCGTCGATGATAGCCCGGAGTTCCTCTACGTGCCTGCCGGCGAGGTGATGCAGGTTGCGGCCGAGACGGGGGCCATTCCCTACGATGTACCCAACGTCGAACTGGGCCACCACGGCGACCAGTGCAGCTTCGATGCCTTCATCGCCAAGTACCAGCTTCGGGATGCGGCGCTCGACAAGTTGGCGCTCATCGTCCGCGGTGCGGACTGCGGGCAGCCAGGGCTATCCAAGGAGGCAACTGGCCTGCTGGCCATATCGAAGGGCCTGTCGCTGAACTTCGCCGACGACCATGAGATGCTGGCCCACGGGATGGTCATCTACGACGCGCTGTACGCATGGTGCGCCGATACGCCCCTGAAGAAAGTCGGCCGACTTCTGGGGCTGAAGTGATTGGTCGGTGGTTGCTGCCGGAAGGTGTTGACCGGGCAGTTCAGCCGCTTCTGATTGGCAAGGCGCTGCGAGCTTTTACCGATGGCTATGTGGCCGTGCTCCTGCCGGCCTACCTGCTGGCGCTCGGCTTCGGCACGCTGGATGTTGGCATCCTGAGCACGGCCACCCTGCTGGGTTCAGCGCTTGCCACGCTGGCCGTCGGTGCATGGGGGCATCGCTTCCACCACCGGCGTCTGCTGCTAGGCGCCGCACTGCTCATGCTCGGCACTGGCCTCTCCTTCGCCTGCCTCTCGGCTTTCTGGCCGTTGCTCCTGGTCGCCTTCGTGGGCACCCTGAATCCGAGTTCAGGGGATGTCAGCGTGTTTCTACCGCTCGAACATGCTCGACTGGCAGAGTCCAGCCAAGGCACCGCTCGCACCGCCGTATTCGCTCGTTATTCCCTGCTGGGGGCCCTGTTTGCCGCCCTGGGCGCGCTAGCCTCTGGAGTGCCGCAACTGCTAGTGGCAACGCTAGGCGTCGAGCAACTGATGGCATTCCGGGGGATGTTCGTATTCTATGGCCTGGTTGGCGGCGTGGTCTGGTTGCTGTATCGCAGGTTGGCGGCGCCAGAACACGAAGTCGAGGCACTGCCACCGCAACCGCTTCGAGAGTCGAGGAGCATTGTTGTCCGTTTGGCACTGCTGTTCTCCTTGGATTCCTTTGCCGGCGGATTGGCTATCAATGCCCTGATGGCGCTTTGGTTCTTCCAGCGGTTCGAACTATCGCTATTGGCCGCCGGTAGCTTCTTCTTCTGGGCTGGGCTGTTGTCTGCCGTGTCACAGCTAATCGCACCTAAGGTGGCCGAAAGAATCGGCTTGGTGAATACGATGGTGTTCACCCATATCCCAGCCAGCGTCTGCCTCATCGTGGCAGCATTCGTGCCGAGTCTCGAACTCGCGTTTGCCTTACTCTTCGTGAGGGCGCTGCTATCGCAAATGGATGTGCCGGTGCGCAGTGCCTTCGTGATGGAGGTGGTGACCCCGGCAGAGCGGGCAGCTGCCGCAAGCTTTACCGCAGTCCCACGTAGCCTGGCCTCGGCCATCAGCCCAACCATTGGCGGTGCGATGTTTGCAGTGGGCTGGCTTGCTGCACCTTTGGTTATTTGCGGGGTCTTGAAGATTACCTACGACCTGATGCTCTGGAAGGCATTTCGACAGCACAACAGGTGAATGAACTCGCAGTTCAACAGTTGTGATGTTTTGATTTTGTGGCGGAAACCAGCCGCAACAACTCAGTCACCCGCCGATACATTGAATTACGCTTCATATGACATCCCCTGAGTAACAACTCGCGTTATTCGCTTCAAGGCGCTGCAAAAAAGTGTCAGCACCGAATACCGAACAAATAACCTACTCAGGAGTTTCAAAATGCAAGTTTCTAAAATCCTCGTCGCTCTGACCGTTGCTGCTGGTTTCGCTTCCGCTTCCTTCGCTCAAGGTACCGCTACCCCAACCACCCCGGCTACTCCGACCGCCAAGGTGGCAGCTCCTGCGCCGGCAGCCAGCGAGAAGAAGGTTGATGTACTGAAGACAACCGAACCTGCCAAGGTTGAAGCAGCTGCCAAGTCTGAAGCCCCGAAGGCTGATGCGGTCAATCCGGCTGAAAAGCACGCCAAGGCCAAAGGCCACGAGCAAAAGGGTGAAAAGCACGAGGCGGCCGAAGCCAAGAAAGAAATGAAGGCTCAAGGCAAGCCTGCCGCCACCCCGGCACCAGTTACCAAGTAAGCCTATATCGGCCCTACCAAAACCTCTCGGCGTCCAAATCCGGGAGGTTTTTTGCCTAAGTTCGACATCAGAACAGGCGCACGACATAAAAACCGACTTCGGCATGCAGATAAAGGAACTCAAAATGAAAAAGGTCTTGATTCCAGCAGTATTGCTTGGTGTGTTGATGAGCAGTAGCGCTTTTGCCCATCGTGAGTGGGATGATGAAGACAACTATCGTCCCTATCGGCCGCACCATGAGGTCATTTACCAAGAATCCCCCGTTGTGGTTTATCAAGCACCTCGGGTCGTCTATGCGCCACCTCCGCCACCGCAGGTCGTTTATCGGGAAAGGGTTATCTATCGGGATGTGCCGACCTACGGCTACCAGCCGCCAGTCCCAACCTATTACCAGCAGCCAGAATACCAAGCGCCCTCGTATCAATATGGGAATCGCGTGGCCGGTCAAGCCATTGGAGCCATCGCAGGCGGTGTCATCGGCAATCAAATCGGACGTGGAGGCGGTCGAGTTGTATCCACAGCGGTTGGTGCAGTTTTAGGTGCTATCGCTGGTGACCGCATAGCTTACTGATTGACTCCCTCCGTATTCCCAACACCCGTTTATTACCACTAACACAGTATGTTCGACGACTGGCCGAGCATTATTCATGTGAACAAAGATGGATTTCCAAACTGTAGGCTCGGTCTGCTTAGTGTTTGGTTCCTGCCGTTCCACCTTCATTATGTGAATGACAGCAACGGGTCGGGACACGCCGGTCAACTATTCAAGTCAGCCGCCGGAAAGCAGTCATTGAAGTTTCGCTTTCCGGATGCAGCCATTCGTCGCTGAGTGCTGGCGACCTACTTCAGAGCCTGGAAATTTAAGGAAGCTGACATTTAATGGGTAGGAGGCCGAGCTTTTTCGCCAAGCCTCGCGGGATAGCGACAGTCAATTTATTGCCGTTCGCTGCCAATTCTAACGATGCTTCCTTTGCACCTTTGACCTCAAGAAATCGGGGAAATCATCGGGTTGAAGGGATTCCTCATAGAGGTGAGCAGATGTACCCCTGTCTTCATCTACACAGAAATTTAAGCTGACCTTTGTGCTCACGGGACGCCTCCAAAATTATTAGATGGCCTACTGACACAGTAAAGTATTTTCGGCTTTATACATTCTAAGGTTGGAAACCTGAATCTAGTCCTGAAGTCATAACTCTCCGATTTGTGCAAAACATGGTTGGAAACAGAGGTTGATTTTTAGTAGCTAACACCTATGCTGCACATGTGCTGACCATGTTCATAGAGGAGTAGACAATGGCAACTGCTACTGAACGCATTCCGGTGCTGGTAACTCCGCAAGAGAAGGCTATGATTGCCAAGATGGCCCAAGACGCTCATTTGTCGATGGGAGAGTTTTTGCGCCGAGCTGCTGCGTCGTACCGACCAAGCGAGGACGAGAAAATACTGGAGGGAATGATTAACCAGATGCTGGCGACAACCGCCCAAGCGAGTGCAACCCTTGACGATGCTTTGGCCTTTGTGGATGCCTCAAACAAGCGTATCACCAACATGGAATCTAGGCGGGCGCAGTAATGGGCATCACCGACAAGATGTGGGACGCGATTACCACCGTCATCCAGATGAATGACATGGCGGAGCGCATGGCCGGTACCATAAAGTCGCAACAGGAAAAGATTGAGAATTTGACCGGGCGAGTAATTCGCTTGGAAACGGCGTTGGAAATTGCCCTTTTACGCCCGGTTGATAAACGGAGTGGCGAGACTCAACTCGAACATAAAGACTGATTTCCAACCAGCGGCAAATATAGGTTGCGGCAGAAAAAAATACAGTTTTCAACCATGTTTTGCACATAGCCGTATTTTCCAGACGGAGCGGAATGGCTTCAATGCAACTCACCGCTCTTGGTCTGATTGAGGCAGTGGTGCCGGCCACTTGCCAGCCAGAAAGCGGGCGCCGAGCGGGACAAGATAGGCCTCAGCTATTCAAATTGTAAGCTGACCTCGACCGGCAGTTCGTGGCAGATAGCCGCCTAAATTCAATTTTTTGGTCTTCCCGCTGCAGAATGGGAAAGATACTGGAGAGGCCATCGGATTCCACTCGCGCCTTCGGCAGCGTCGTGAGCCGTACAGCCTCTCCAGACGAAATCTCCGAATTGTTAAAGAACGGCTAGAGGCGCGCTCAGGCGTCGAGCGAACTTATGACCACGATTGATTGGAAGTGCTCAAAAATATCCGGCCACTGATGCGTAATGAAACGACAAACCGCCTCATTGGCCAGCAGCTTGCTCAGATAACCCTGCGCTACGACCAAATTCAGCACGTCATCAGCATAGTTATCCTCGATGAGCTTGTATTGGCCTTGAAGGTTTTCCATCTCCCGCTCCATGCGAGTCATTTGCTCCGCCGTAACCCCGCGCATCTCGGGCTTGCTACCCTCCACCAATAGCTCGGCCGAGGTGGATGCCAGCAATGCCTCGGCGTAATTGACGGTCAAGCTGTTGGCTGAGAGCATGAGGTCAATGCATTCGACCTGCCGAATAGCTTTCATCTTTCGAAGAAGGCGAGATATTTCCGGGGAAAACTGGCGGTCCTTCAGCATGGCGACGGCTTCGGGGCAGATACCGTCGAGCAACTTCAGCTTTTTAAGGAGGCTGCTGATGTCGATATTGAGAGCCTGGGCTAAGCGTTCCCGCGAGACCCCCTTGGTCACAGCCTCCTGTAGCATCCGCGTTTCCTGAATGGTTGATAGCCGATTGATGCGGGTGTTATAGGTATATGCCTCATCGTCCGAGGCCACCAGACAGGGGGCAGTGGCTATCCCTAGTTCCTGGAGTGCCAAGCGCCGAACATGGCCATCCAAAAGTAAATATTGGCCTTTGGCCGTATCTGCCAAGGTGACCGATAGCGGTTCAATCAGGCCGACGCTCTGGATGGAACTGATAATTTGCCGAAATTTCACGCTGCCCTGCAGGACAGGGAGTCGCCTGGACGGCAGAATATTGTCGAGCGGCAGTTGCAACACATTGGGTGAAAACGCGTGGGGTAGCTGGCTCACCGGCGCACCCGCTCTGGCCAGACACGTTCCGCCAAATACACCGGCATCACGTCGAGTTGTTCGGCGCGCAGCAGATTCACAAAATGCTCATTGCCAAGCAACTGGCGTAGCGCGCTGGTTACGAACAACAGTCGTTTCTGCGTCAGGTCAGCCTTGCGCAGGATGAGCTTCTTGCGCTCGACTTCCCGCTCATAAACCCGAACCAGGCTTGAGGTGGTGATTTCAGTGGTGCCTCGCTTAGCGCGCCGGTGGGCGGACGGTCCGAGAGTTCGCCGACGTTCGACGATATGCCGGACCTGAGCCAATCGCTTGCCACGCAAGGCACCGGATTCATAGGCGTCCTGCATGGCTGTTTGCAGTGCGGCATCATTGTCGCCAGCGCCAACAATATCTAAGGCAGTGTTGAGTGGCACTACCCCTCGTTCAACGGCCATCAGTAAGCGCTCTTCTCCACAAGTCAGCAGGTTCAGGATGCCGGAAATGTAGGGGGCCGATAGTGCTGTTTTGCGTCCAATTTCGGCCGCTGAATAACCCCGTTCAGCCAACTGGCGAATGCTGGCCAGAATTTCCAGGGGGCGATACTGGCGTCGGGCAATGTTCTCAACGAGGCTCATGATGTAGGCCTCCTCGTCGGTCACCTCGATAACCAGGGCAGGAATGTGCGTTTCACCCAGCAGGCGAAAAGCTGTCAGGCGCCCCTCGCCGCACACCAAAGCATAAGATGGCAATCCATCCGTCTCCGGGCGGGCTGTGACCACGATGGGCTTTTTCAGGCCGACGTTACGAATGCTTTCAACGATGCTCTCGAAACCTCGCTGGTTCCGGTCGCGCGGATTGAGAACCTGGATTCGGTCGAGTGCTATCTGCTGGACCTGCCGGGTATCGAAGTCAGGTTTCACGCTGCTCTCCGGATACGGAAGCGTTCAGCCATCCCGTACAGGTACTCCAGCGTATCGAATCGATAGGTATCGAGCTCAAAGGCATTGGATTCCGCCAAACAGAGACGCTCCTGGCCAAAGTCCAATCGAGGTAACAGGTAGTAGTCGAGTGCGGCCCGGTTATCGGGGTCCAAGCGAACGGCAACCGTGATGTCAGGGCACAAACTGGTATCAAAACGAATTTTCCAGCGCCGGCCGCCCGCCTTGGTGGTGTGACAGCGAGCCAGCACGATGGAGATAGTGAATTCGTTGTTGATATCCAATAGACCAGTTGCTGGGTCACGAACGACTTGGCCACCCAGTTCTGCAATTCGCTGCTCGCTCTGGCTGACTACGTCGGGATACATGTCCCGCAGGTAGCGGTTGATTTCCAGATAGCCGTAGTCTCGGTCCGGGGTGAAGCCCACCATCTGATACGCCCGAATCAGACTACCGAAGCGGTGGGCATAGACCGAAGTTGATGGCATTCCTTCCGTTTCGTTGATGATGAGGCCGGAGAGAAATCCTCGGTTTTGGTAGAGCTCACGCAGGCGCTCGAGCAATTCGTTGTCCGAGTAGCGACGAAAGCGTGCCCGCATGATGCCTTGGGCGGTGAAGAACAATGCGGAGGGGACAATAGCCTGGAAGGCGCCTTCCTTGCGTATCCACATATCCGGCGTATTGGTGACACGGCTTTTCTTGAGCTTGAAGGAGATACGGTTGTAGACGTTATTGCCGATGTACTTCTCGTTGGTCAGCACCTCGTTGACCGTGGCTCGCGTCCATTGCCGGTCAAGGTCGGTGCGTATTCCCATCCCATTTAGCCGCATTGCTATCTGGGATTCGGACAGCGCTTCCTCGATAAACCAGCGGTAGATGTCGTTGACCGCGCGCACTTCATCTTCCGGGCCGGGGACCAGGACGACACGGTCCGTCTGCAGGCTTTTGTGCTCGCCGCGAGCCAGCTCTGCCTTGTGGTGGCCATGTTGGTCAATCAGAACACGGCGCAGGCCGTATCCGGCCGGCCCTCCTTGCCGGTATCCCAATTCAATGAGGCGGCATTGCCCTGCAAAGACTTTGGCGGAAAGCTCCCGGCTGTACTCTCCGGCCATGGCGCGCTTGACCCCTTTGACGATGGTTGAGACGGGGGAGCCATCGTTCTCGAACTGCTCAGCAACGTAGCTGACCAGGATGTTTTTCCGTTTGCAGATGTACTCGTAATACGCTGATTCATCCGCATCCTGGAAACGCCCCCAGCGGCTGACGTCATACACCAGGATTAGGTTGAACTCGGCCTTGCCGGACTCGACATCGAAAATAAGTTGCTGGAGGGCGTGCCGGCCATCGATACGTAGCCCGCTCTTGCCCTCATCTGCATAGGTTTTGACGATTTGGATGCCCCGTCGCTGGGCATATTCCCGGATTTTGTCAGCCTGGTTCTCGGTCGAATATTGCTGATGCTCAGTGGACATGCGGACATACTCGGCCGCCCGAAATGCGGGTGTCTGGGAGTCTCCACTGTCGAACGGCAGTCGATGCATCGTCATGGTGTTCTCCAACCTTCATGGCCAGGCCCGCAAAGTGTCTGGCTTCTTGCCAAACCACTGAATAGCAAACAGTTGCCGGACGCTAGCAAGAAAAGGTTTGGTTGAACATGTAGGCGACAGTTGCAATCATCCATCCTCCGGAAACGCTGACAGGATGCGGATTTCCGCCAGCCACGCGTACCCTTTTGCAATTCCGTCGCTGTCTAATCGTCTCAAAAGGTAGCGGCCAGGTGGCAATTGAGCAGTATTAACGGTTTCCGGCTTCCCAGAGAAAACGGGGTAATTCGTGGAGTGCTTATTCCCAGTGGCGGTGGTGGGCGTGGGCTGATGGGAACTGAGCTCAGAGTCGGAATGACGTTGCTTCACTTTGTTGCGCCGGCGGCGCTCACGTTGGCACTCCGTTTTTGAGCAATAGCGTTGTTCGCGTGTTTGTGGGCAGTGTTTGAAATATTGGCCGCATGCCAGGCATTTCCTTGATGGCATCGAGAACTCCGTGCATTTAACAAAGCACGAATTCACAGCATATTTTGGAAACAGTGGATACGAACCTGTCTGGCAATACCAACGGGAGTATCGCCTTGGAGGGCAAGCTTAATGGCTGCCGGAATTTTCGCTGATTCATCAAACGATGCCAGGTTGATTGTCTGAAACATGTCTTCATCGACAATCTTCGCCAAAAAACGACAATTACGGCTGTTCCGTAGCTGCTAAGCGACAATTAGAGATAATCCTTGGTTATTTTTAGTCATTGAGCGACATCGGCTGGCGAAGGCTGGCCAAATGCTACGGCTAACTGCCTGATGCCAATTGATTGCAAGGGTGAGGGGCACCTGAAGCTAAATTGGATGTGGCTGCAACTGGCCGAAGAATCGGACATCCGTTGCTTTTCTTTGGAACGTTGGCGACGTTCGCGCTGGCACTTAAATTTTGAGCAGAACCGTTGCTCGTGTGTCAGTGGGCAGGGTTTGAAGTATTGGCCGTAGGCCACACATTTTCTTGATGGTACCGTTAGCCCTGAGGCTATGGCTGCAAGTCGGCGGTTCTGGAGTGATGTGTAGTGCAACCGACGTACGCGCGAAAGTGGAAGAACCTTTGTTTCGGCTGCCAAGAAGCGATGAGGGGAGCGAACGATGAGCTCTACCGCGTCCAGAAATGCAGGGCCATGTTCCCGAACTCGTGACAGAAGTATCTCTAGTTCGTAGCGTCCAAAGCACCCTTGCCGAAACAGCGGTGTTTTGCCTCAAGCCAATAGACCACATCTCCTACTACGGCAATGCTTCCGGATACGACAAAACTTGCCGCCGAAATCACGCCTGCCGCCACCAACAACTCGATGCAGCCCTCATTCTGGCAGCCAACAAAAACGCCAACCTGGTAGGGCTGAAGTGTCATGTGACGCTGAACAACGCCACAAGCCGGGTCATACCCTATCGTTGTCTGGGGCAGAAAGACACAACCGGCAAGCCCCAAATACATGAAGAGCAGTGCCCACCAAAATATCGGATAGCGCTTACGCATGAGCAATAGTAATAGGAATAAACAAAATGGTGCACTGCACCATTTTTCAATTTACTGGGTTATACTCATCTCCGAACAAAAAATTACCTCACCAAAATTTAGGAGATTCCCATGACTATCAATACCGAAAAATTCGTTGCCGCTAACAAAGCTGCCGTTGATTCCCTGCTGTCTGTTGCCAACACGGCCCTGGCTTCCGCGGAGCGTATTGCTTCCCTGAACCTCAACACTGCTCGCGCAACGCTGGAAGATTCGGTGTCGAGCGTTAAAGCAATTGCTGGTGCCAAGAGCATTCAAGATGTTGCCGCCATCGCTACTTCCTTGACCCAGCCGGCCATTGAGAAAGCGACCGCGTACGCCCACTCGGTATCGGAAATCACGTCCCAGACTCAGGCTGAGCTGACGAAGATGGTTGAAGCCCAATTTGGTGATTTCCAGAAGACCATTACTGGTCTGGTTGAGCAAGCTACCAAGGCCGCTCCGGCCGGTTCTGAAGCCGCCGTTGCTGCTGTGCAAAGCGCCATCGCTGCCGCAACCTCGGCTTTCGGCAACATGAATACCGCTGCCAAGCAATTTGCTGAACAAGCTCAAGCCAATGTTGCTTCCGCGACCAAGGCTGCCACCGCTGCTGTGAAGAAGTCCAAGTAATACAGCGGTAATTTAACGAAAGGCCCTGCGAATTTCGCAGGGCCTTTTTTATGTGCGCTCGGTCTTATGTAGCACCTGCCCCCGTGGCCTATTCAGGAGCCTAAGCCAATAACCTGCCGCAGTTAATTCCGCTTCAGGTCTCGATAGAAGTTCTCATGCGGCCCTACCGCCTCCAGATAGACAAGGCGCACCTGCTCCGCGACGGTGTAGCCGAGCAGGTAAAGTTGGCCTTGGCTTCGGAACTTCACGACCCGTAAATCAGCCAGGTCTCCTTTCTTCCGTTCTCCGCTCTCGGGAGCCGCGACTACGCCTGCTACAGCCTGGTCGACATCGACCGCAACATTGTCGTGAAGCTTCTTGTACTGACGAGCGAACCGACGGGTCTGGACGACTCCGAATGCGCTCACTGAGGCCGGCTCCGCGGCACGAAGGGTGTCGCGTCTTCACGGGACTCAGCCATCGAGGCCAAGGCCTCGGCGACAAAGCTCACTGGCAAGTCGGGGTTGTCGAGCGCAGCACGGCCCACCTTGGCCCAAAACTCGATTTGTCCAGCGATAGTCCGATGCTCGGCAGCGGCGTCGGCCTTCGCTTGGTTGTAGAGGGACTGGTCAATTCGAATCGAAGTGGTGGAGGGCATAGCAGGCTCTTACTACAATTGTGGTAAATCAATCGTAGCCCAGACATCGAAGCATGTCCAGCCATCTCGCAGAAGACTAAGAAATCGTTGGATAGGGGCAAGTGCTATGGAGAACTCCGTGCGTGTGATAAAGCACGAATTCACCGCATTTTTTGGGTAAGTTGGGTGGCGGCTGAATGGCGCCAAGAATGCAAAAGATTTGGCGCATGCGAAATAGGTTGAAACATGGCAAGCTGCTTACCCAATTTCAGAAAATGCCATCTATGCTCGGTAATGTGACAAACGAAGTTGTTGCTGGAATTGATGTCGGGGGAACGAAGAAAGGGTTCCACTTGGTGCTGCTCAGGGGCAATGAGGTTTTGCTTTCAACCAAGAGTCAGCATCCTGACGAACTTGTTCAGCATTGCCTGAGGCATCAAGCGGTAGCGGTGTCAGTTGATGCACCGTGCCAATGGGCCGAACGTATGCCGCGTCGGGCAGAGCGCGAGATGGCCCGAGAGGGGATTTTCTCGTTTTCCACGCCGAGTCGAGCCAAAGCTCAGACCAGTTCGTTTTATGGCTGGATGTTCAATGGCGAAAAAATGTATCTGGCGCTTGCGGACGAGTATCCGTTACTTGAGATTCCTGATGATAGAAAAGGCCACTGCTCCTTTGAAACCTTTCCTCACGCAATTGCTTGCGCGTTGCTGAGGAAGGACGTTGCTTCTGCCAAAATCAAAGGGCGCCAACGGAGAGCACTGCTGGAGGCGCTTGGTTTTGATACCAGCCCTCTGAAGTCCATTGATGCCTTGGATGCCGCACTGTGCGGGGTTGCTGCGCAATGCTTTCTGAGCAATATCTGCAAAACGTATGGGGATGTGGAGGGCGGCTATTTAATCGTTCCTGCCGTCAACAATCCGATTGTCCTGCCATAACCCACAATGGGTATTGGAGTATCGTAGAACCTCAATCACGAATAGGAGTTTGGCATGGGAGAGTGGTCTGAATACTTTGAGGATTTCCCGGAAGAAAATCCTGCAAATTGGGTTAATGGCAGGTTTGACCCTCAGCTAAGGGAACAGCTTAACCAAGAGTCTGCTCAGCAGGCGGTTGCCAACCTTGAGGTCAGGCAACTAATAGTGAATGCCAAACGCCAGCGGAAGGCCAAAGCCTTATTTGAGACGGGAGACTGTCCCCAGTGCGGCGAGCGCGAACTGAACTCCTACAAAATCAGCGAGACCTTCTATCTATGCGAGTGCCAAGAGTGCGGTATCTATGGCGCGGGCACGACACACGATGAGGCGCTGGCCAAGACAGCAGATGCCATAGGAGAAGGATTGGATTGGCACGAGGGTTCTCTTTACTAATCGCAGTCTTTACGGGAATGCAGCGCCTCAGGGATTGGCGCCGCGAAAAACGCTTACTGTTGTTGAAAAAGGTTAAACCTACTCATGCGCACAATCGGCAATTTCCTATGGTTCATCCTCGGCGGGGTACTGATGGGGTTGGGCTGGTGGCTTGTCGGCCTCGTGTGCTTTCTAACCATTGTTGGCATCCCCTGGGGTAAGGCCTGCTTTGTGATTGGCCAGTTTTCCTTTTTCCCGTTTGGTAAGGAGGCCGTCACCCTTTGGCGTCAACATCCTGTAAAGACTGACCAAAAGTTAAAATTAATTCGTTTTTTTCGAACCTTAACTCAGCAGCAGATTGATTTTTTGGGAATGAGCTACGACTTACAGTGATGTCACCAACCACTGGAGGAGTTATCCACCATGCGCACTGAAGCACGTGTTATCGACCTGAGCAGAACAGAATATGGCACGTTTGCGGCGCCCGACACCAACCGTGTCATTCGCAATACCTACCAACTGCTCGCTCTTTCAACGGCTGTTGCCGGCGTAGGTGCAGGTATCAGCATGCTGGCCGGTTTTGGCCCGCTGGCCGGTATCGTATTTACCCTGCTCGGCCTGGTGCCGCTGTTCTATCTGCACAAGAAACGGAATACGGCGGTAGCCGTGCCGGCCATGCTCACCTTCACCGCCCTCAGCGGTATGGGTATCGGCCCGACGCTGACCCACTACATCAACATGCCTGGTGGCAGCAGCACGGTGTTGACCGCAGCCGTGATAACCACCGCGGTCACCTTGGCCCTGACGGCTTATGTTCATAAGACCGGCAAGGATTTCTCCCGCATGGGTGGCTTCCTGTTCGCTGGCTTGATTGTCGTCATCCTGGCCAGCATTGCTGCGATGTTTGTCCCGGCCATGCAGGCTGGCGTATCGGCTGTCGCAGCCCTCCTTTTCTCAGGCTTCATCCTGTACGACACCAGCCGTCTGGTGCGGGGCGAAGAGGACAACTATGTGATGGCCGCGGTCAGCATGTACCTGAACGTGCTGAACCTCTTCCTGTCGGTGCTGCAACTGCTCGGCTTCTCTAGCAACGACTAACGCAGTTCTCCGCAGCTAGGTGTCACAACGGCTCGCCAATTGGCGGGCCGTTTTTCCGTTCTACCTGTGGACTTTTTAATCCGGAGGAGTAATCTGGAATTGAAGCCTGACGGGCAGTTGGTCAGGCCCTTCAGGAAGCACGCGATTGGAGGCAGCATGACTGAAAATCCGCCGCAGTTCGACAAGATGACCGAGTAGCACCCCAACGGTAAAGAACCGTTCACCTTGGCCGTGAGTGCCAAGGTTCAAGATTTCCGAAGCCCATGTTCAGCAGACATGGGCTTTATGCTTTTATGGATATGTGAATTAGCAATTAAGTTCGAAATCGGCTTAGCAATCGTCATAATGGGAACAACAAAATATTCTGTTCTTCCCGATGCCAGGCCCTCTCGCTCGCGCAGCCCACCACATTTATCGTTACCTTGCTGGATTCCTGCTCATCCTGATTATCCTTTGGGGTGGTTGGCATATGAAAGGCTTGCTCGCGGAACTTAGCGATAAGGAGAGTTTGCATCAGTATCTGCTTGATAAAAGTGCAGAGCTGACTAAAGACATCTCGACGGCCAAGGAGCTGACCGTCAAATCGTCAGCACAGTGGAAAAAATCCAGCGATGAGCAGTTAGCCCATCGAATTTCTCAGCTGAGCACGGAAATCGAGCGGAAGACCAGCCAAGTGTTGGCCCTGGATAGCATTACCAATGCTGTCAACCCGAGCCGGCAGGTCGAAATTGCTCGGCTGAATGCCGAAATTTCCTTGGCAACCCAAGAGCGGGAATACCTTCTCAGTCTCAAGACTTATCGGCTAGGCCAAAGCGAGTGCGGTCGAAAAAACAATCAGTGCGAAACCATCCGCCAGAGGCATGTACTCGATTACAGGTCCTATCTGAATACAACTGCACAGCTTGCTCCACTTGAGGAGAGCTGGCAGGCCCAATACAACGTGCTATCGCAAGAGTACAGCCTCCGGAAAAATCTCGAAGAACGGCGGGATGCACTGGCACTCACCACCCAAGGCCATAAAGCTGATTATGCACAATGTCTGGCATCCGCTCGGAAAGACTGTAGCCGCAGCGAGCCTCCGCCATTTGCTTTGAACCTGGCCGCCATTGACCAAGCGCAAGCCAGCCTCCACCAAAAAACTCGAGAACTGGGAGATGAGCTCACACGGCATTGGCTGAAGAGTGCAGTGCTTGACCCAATTCGGGCCGTATTGCCGATGGCGATTCAGGTGTTCATTGCAGCCGTTCTCGCAAAATTCGGTATCAAGTTTCTCTTGTATTTCGTGCTGGCTCCGCGTGCGGCCCATGGGAGAGCTATCTGCCTCATGCCAAATGCCTGCTCACGACAAACGGCACCATCGGAGCCTCAATCTTATATATCGCTCTCGATTCCGTTATCGGCCGAAGATGAACTGCTGGTGCACCATGGCTATTACCATAGCGCATCCACCGGGAGCCAAAAGGCAGCTCGTTGGTTACTGAGCTACAAGGCGCCAATGCTGAGTTGGTTATCAGGCCTCATCAACGTCACCACGGTGATGACTGATTCGACCTGCGAGGTGACGCTCTCCGCAGGAAAATACACTCTTGAAGAGTTGCTGCCACTCGAACTTCAGGATGGTGAGGCTGTTTCTATCCGCGCCTCCCATCTGGTCGGCGTGGTGAAAAAGCGTAACGCTCCACTCCAAATCACCAGACATTGGCGCCTAATGAGCTTGCAGGCGTGGCTGACTTTACAACTGCGTTATGTGGTTTTTCATGGCCCAGCCACGCTGATACTTAAAGGGTGCCGTGGTGTACGTATCGAAGCAGCCGATGGGGAGCGCGCCATCGAACAGAGCGCCACTATCGGTTTTAGTGCCCACCTGAACTATGGAACAACCCGCACCGAGACTTTCCGTCCGTATCTCTTTGGTGACTCAGAACTCTTGTTGGACCGTTTTTCAGGAACGAATGGCATTTACATTTACGAAGAAATGCCAACCTCTTCTGAGCCTGGTGGCGTTACAGGACGACGCATTGGCGGCGCGTTTGATGCGCTGATGAAGGTCGTGGGGCTCTAAAAGACCTCTAAGCCTAGCTCCGAATCCCAGTGCAACCAGGGAAACGCGAACATCCCCAAAACTGATTGCCGGCGTTATTGCCCTTCTTCGCAGTCCGCCGCACCATCTCACTTCCACACTTCGGACACGCCGGCGACGTTTGTTCAGCCACTGGCACAGCAGTAGGAACATGGCCAATTATTGAGCGCAGCTTTTTGGCATCGAATAGCTGAATAGCCCGACCATCGGCAAAGTTCTTCGCCTCCTCGGTAAAAGCTCCCGATGCCACGACGAACGCACCTACAGCGCGTTCCGCAGCCATCACGCCATACAGTTCCCTGACGATGGCCACACCGACCTTCTGCGACTTCCATTGCTTGCATTGCACCAGATACTTGTCGCTGCCCATATGGAGTTCGAGGTCAACACCGCCATCCGGGCCGTCTCCGCCACGCTCTACAACGCGATAGCCCTGCTGACGAAACGCTTCGGCCACCAAGCCTTCAAACTCTTGCCAGCTCATTTTCTCCAGAGCATCCGCTGCTGGGTCATTGGCTACTTGAGCATGTAGCTCGGACTGACGCCGCCGGCGCGAGAATGAAATGAATGCGCCCACCAAAAAGGCAAACGGAACGATGTACTGGAATACGGTGGCCAGCATGGTCCCGACACCATGCGTCACCGAATCACCCATCGTTTTGCCCAGTGCTTTCAATTCCACCGGATTCGTGGTCAGCGGGTTGCGGGTCGCATAGTAGTGCAGGATTAGATAGGCGATAACGGCCAATCCAACGCCGACCTTCCAAGGGAGCTGGGCAGCAATATCGACTAGGTCATCGAGGACCGATGATTTTTTACGAGCCATGCTAAACGTCATTTTTTGATGAAAAATGGATTTTGCATCCTGAATGTCGTGAACGACAAGCGACCTAACCCAGCATTTGCTCGAAACCACGGCTATGCGCAAGCCCGCCGGGGTTTGACCCAGTATCAGCGACACCCTAGTCATCAGTTTCTGGACCTTGAAATATCGGTGTTCAAGGCATAGAGTGGAACTGCTGGTCCGATAACCTTGCGCTATCGCCAAGAGGCGAAAACTGGCTCTAGGTTATGACTTTATTCTCGGCTTTCTGGCGAGAGGGTGGTTTCGTGTCCCTAAAGTGCAGGACTTTATTCTGACGCGCTCTGTGAAAGTGCGGGTAACTGCTTGATTCGCTATACAGCGAAGTTAAGACTTTATTCTCGCCGCCCAGCTAAAACAATTCAATTTCGCCCTTGGCGATTTCCTTGATCGCCACTTCGCCGGCGGCGACCAGCGTTTCATAGCAATCAACCCGATTCCGCCCGTGGCGTTTTGCGTAGTAAAGCGCTTCGTCGGCCCGGTCGATGACATCGGTCGGTGTGTCGTTGGGCAGTAGGGCACTGAATCCGATACTGACCGTGACATGGCCTACCCGGCTGAACGCCTGGCGTTCAACGTTTTTTCGAAAGCGTTCCAGCGTGGCAAAGGCGAATTGGTCTTCGGTTGGCTGCAACAGTGCAATGAATTCCTCGCCACCAAAGCGAAACAGTTGGTCATCGAAGCGGAAGGATTGGCGCATTTCCTGCGCCAGCATGATCAGGACTTCGTCGCCGATCAGGTGCCCGTAGTTGTCGTTGACCTGCTTGAAGTGGTCAATATCGCAGACGGCCAGCCAGTGACACGCGCTATCCCCGGTAGAGCCGCGACGCCTGCTTTGGGCTCCGCTACCCAGCATTTCGTCACTGGCTGCCTTGCCGAGCAACTCGAAAAGATGTTTGTCGAAGGTCTTTCGGCTGGCCAGCCCGGTCAGGGTGTCCGCTTCACCATAATCAAGCAGCGAAATATGGTTCCCAAAATATTCGATAAGCCCCATCAGGGTGACGCGCTGATCGGCTGAGAATTCGTCGGAAAGCGTGAGGTCGATCAAGTAGATCGGTTCGTTCAGTCGCATGACCGGGAAAACAATCCGATGCGAACCGTCCTCCTGAAAGTCGATGACGGCTGAGCCTTCCTTGCGGCAACGATTGAGCAAGGGGTCGCGTTCAATCGGATGGCAGTATCGGTGGTCGGGCAGGTAGGCGTTGCGGAGAAACTGGCCGTTCTGTCCGGCCCCTGCGCAGGCGAATACCACGGCTTTCTTGTTGCCCGCATAACAGCGATAGATGGTCAGCTGTTGCGGATGAAAAAGGTCAAGCAATGTGTCGACCATGGCCGAATTGATTTCAGTGCGGTCGCGGCGCGCCGAAATCTGGACAACATGGCTAATCAGTTCAAGCATTGACGGTGCGACCTGTGATGGCGTTAAACCATCAGATTATAGCAATATGGCGATGCTGAATTTCGCACTTTGTGCTGCCGTCAGAGCAGGAATGCCTATCTTCACGTATCCGCTACGTGCCTTAGGTCGTTATAATTCAACGTTTTTCCTGTCAGTTTCCTCATGCGCGTCTTTCGCGGCCACTCGCGTCCCGTTCCTGCTCCCGTTGTGCTCGCCATCGGTAATTTCGACGGCGTTCACCTTGGGCATGTTGCCTTGGTAAAACGCTTGGCAGAAGTGGCGGCGTGCAGTCAACTGGCACCGACCGTGCTGACTTTTGAGCCGCATCCGCGCGAATTTTTTGCGCCGGCATCCGCTCCCGCCCGTTTGACGACCTTACGCGAAAAGCTGGAACTGCTGGGCGAGTCGGGGGCGCGTCAGGCGATGATTTGTCCGTTCAATGCCCGCTTTGCTGCCTTGTCAGCCGACGAGTTTATCGAGCAGGTGCTGGTTCGGGGTTGCCAGGTGCGACATCTGATCATCGGCGACGATTTTCGTTTTGGTCGTGGCCGGACCGGGGATTTCACGCTTTTGCAGGATGCCGGCCGGCGCTTCGGCTTTGCCGTGGAAGCGATGAGCAGTGTAATGGTGGACGGTGAGCGCGTTTCGAGTTCGGCGATTCGGCAGGCCCTGGTTGCCGGTAACATGGCACATGCGGCTCGCCTGCTTGGCCGTCCTTACATCATCGACGGCCAGGTTTCGCATGGCCAGAAGCTGGGGCGGCAGATTGGCTTTGCCACGGCCAACCTGCGTATCAAGCACAATCCATTGCCGATGAGTGGCGTCTTTGCCGTCGAGGTCAGCGGTCTGGGGGGCAAACCATTACCCGGCGTCGCCAACCTTGGCATTCGGCCGACCGTGGGCGGAACCCGGCCGCTACTGGAAGTACATCTCTTCGACTTCGAGCGCGATATCTATGGCGCGCACATCTCAGTGCGTTTCGTCCATAAATTGCGCAACGAACAACGGTTTCCCAATATTGATGCCCTCAAGGCGCAGATTGCAGCAGATGCTGCGGCTGCCCGGGCTTTTTTCGAGCTGTGAGCACGCAAAATGGCTGATTACAAAGACACCCTGAATCTTCCGGATACGGCGTTCCCGATGCGCGGCGATCTGCCCAAGCGCGAGCCGCAATGGGTCGCCCAATGGCAGGAGAAGAAACTTTACCAGCGCATCCGGGAGCTCAGCGCCGGGCGTCCGCGTTTCGTGCTGCACGACGGTCCGCCCTATGCCAACGGCGACATTCATATCGGGCATGCGGTCAACAAGGTTTTGAAGGACATCATCGTCCGCTCGAAAACGCTGTCCGGTTTTGATGCGCCCTACGTTCCGGGCTGGGACTGCCATGGCCTGCCCATCGAGCACCAGATCGAGAAACAGCACGGCAAGAATATTCCCGCCGACAAAGTGCGCGAACTGTCGCGGGCCTATGCTGCCGAACAGGTTGAGCGCCAGAAGAAGGATTTCATCCGCCTCGGCGTGCTGGGTGATTGGGGCAATCCTTATCTGACCATGAATTTCAAGGCCGAGGCCGGCGAAATCCGTGCCCTGGGCAAGATTCTCGAGCAGGGTTATCTGTACCAGGGGCTGAAGCCGGTCAATTGGTGTCTGGACTGCGGATCGGCGCTGGCGGAAGCAGAAGTCGAGTATGAGGACAAGAACTCGCCGGCCATCGACGTTGCCTTCGAGGTCCACGAGAACCATGCCGGGAAGCTGGCCAATGCCTTCGGTCTGACCCATCTGCGTGGTCCGGCTTTCGCTGTGATCTGGACGACGACGCCCTGGACGTTGCCGGCCAACGAGGCGGTCAGCGTGCATCCGGAACTGCAATACGATCTGTATGAGACGGCGAAGGGCTCGTTGATCCTCGTGCACGAGCTCGCCGAGGCGAGTTTGCTGCGCTACGGCCTCGAGGCCGAGATCGTCGCCTCCTGCAAGGGCGACAAACTCGACCAGATCCTGCTCAAGCACCCGTTCCAGCCGCGCGATGTGGCGATCATCTGCGGTACGCACGTAACGACCGAGGCCGGTACCGGCCTGGTGCACACGGCGCCGGCGCATGGCGTGGACGACTACAACATCGGCAAGAAATATGGCCTGCCGGTGAACAATCCAGTTGCCAACGACGGCCGTTTTATCAGCACGACACCGGCGCTGTCAGTCGGCGAACTGGCCGGCAAGACGGTCTGGGAAGCCAACCCGCTGGTCCTGCAGGAACTGGAATCCCGCGGTCGACTGTTAAATAACGAGAAAATCAAACACAGTTACCCGCACTGCTGGCGTCACAAGACGCCGATCATCTTCCGCGCCACGACGCAATGGTTCATCGGCATGGACCACAAGACCAGCGAAGATGCCTCGACCCTGCGCTGGATCGCCGAGCGCGCTGTTGACGAGACACAGTTCTTCCCGGCCTGGGGCCGCGCCCGGCTGGAAGCGATGATGAAGACCCGCCCCGACTGGTGCGTCTCGCGCCAGCGCAACTGGGGGGTGCCGATTCCGTTCTTCCTGCACAAGGAAACCGGCCTGCCGCATCCGCGCACGGCTGAGTTGATCGAGCAGGTTGCGCTGCGCGTTGAAAAGTCCGGTATCGAAGCCTGGTTCAGCCTTGATGCCGCCGAGTTGTTGGGGGCCGAAGCCGACCAGTACGTCAAGATGAAGGACACGCTGGATGTCTGGTTCGATTCCGGCACGACCCACTGGCACGTCATGCGCGGCTCGCATGCGGCGGATCTCAGCTATCCGGCCGATCTCTATCTCGAAGGTTCCGACCAACACCGCGGCTGGTTCCAGTCGTCGCTGCTCTCCGGTTGCGCCATCGATGGCCGCGCTCCGTACAAGGCGCTGCTGACGCACGGCTTCGTCGTCGACGGCAAGGGCCACAAGATGTCCAAGTCCAAGGGCAACGTCATCGCGCCGCAGCAGGTTTCGGACAAGATGGGCGCCGACATCCTGCGTCTGTGGACGGCCTCGACCGACTACTCCGGCGAACTGACCATTTCGGATGAAATCCTCAAGCGCGTTGTCGAAGGCTATCGCCGTATCCGCAACACGCTGCGCTTCCTGCTCGCCAACGTGTCCGATTTCGACGCGGCTACGGACATGCTGCCGGTTGGCGAATGGCTGGAAATCGACCGCTACGCACTGGCCTTGACCCGCGAATTGCAGGATAACTGCCGCGCCGACTACGACAGGTACGAGTTCCACCGCGTCGTTCAGGCGCTGCAGACGTTCTGTTCAGAAGATCTTGGCGGCTTCTACCTTGATATTCTGAAGGACAGGCTTTACACGACAGCGCCGAAATCCGTGGCCCGCCGTTCCGCCCAGTCCGCACTTTGGCATATCACGCAGTCCTTCGTCCGGTTGCTGGCACCGATCACCGCCTTTACCGCCGAAGAGGTTTGGCAGGTCCTGACAGGCAAGGCTGAGGACTCCATCATGTTCCAGCAGTGGCACGAGCTTCCTGCACAAGCGGGGGAGGGCGAGTTGCTTGCCAAATGGTCGCTTGTCCGCGCCGTACGTGCTGACGTGACCAAGGCTTTGGAAGCGCAGCGGGAAGCTGGCAAGATCGGCGCTGCCTTGCAAGCTGCAGTGGAAATCCATTGCGCTGGCGAAAAATACGATGCCTTGGCGTCGCTGGGCGACGATTTGAAATTTGTCCTGATTTGCTCGTCGACCGTAGCAGTCCGCGATGACAACGAACAAGTCATCGCCACCCCGCTTGAACATGCCAAATGCGAACGTTGCTGGCATGTTCGCGAGGATGTTGGCGCCAATGCCGAACATCAGGGCCTGTGTGGCCGTTGCATCAGCAATTTGTACGGTGAAGGCGAGGTACGTGCGCATGCCTAGTGCCAGGCGTTGGTATGTGCTGGCCGGGGTGGTCATCGTGCTGGATCAGCTGAGCAAGTGGGTTGTCTTGAAGAACATCGGGTTCGGCGAAACCATCTACGTTGCGCCATTCTGGAACTGGGTGCTTGCCTTCAACCCCGGCGCTGCCTTCAGTTTTCTCGCCGACCAGCCTGGCTGGCAACGCTGGCTGTTCTCTGCGCTGGCGCTGGCCGTTTCCGGGTGGCTGGCCATCATGCTCCGTCAGCATCCGCAACAAAAGTTGCTGTCGCTGGCGCTGTCGCTGGTCATGGGCGGCGCGCTGGGCAACGTGATTGATCGCATCCGTTTCGGTGCCGTGGTCGATTTCATTCAGTGGCATGCCGCCGGATATTACTGGCCCGCCTTCAACATCGCCGACTCGGCCATTACCATCGGTGCGATTCTGCTCGTGATCGAACAGTTGACCGCAACCAACAAGAAAGAGATTTTTCGATGACTGCTACCGTTCGTTCAGACAGCTTTTTGACCTTGCATTACCGAATAAACGCGCTGGATGGCGAAGAATTTCTATCGACCTTCGACATGAGTCCAGCCACATTGCAAATGGGTAGCGGACAACTGGCTGAAAATCTGGAGTCAGTGCTGATCGGCCTGCCGGCGCATGAGCGCTTCGTCTTCGAACTGGAACCTGCCAACGCCTTCGGCCAGCACAATGATCGGCTTGTTGAACGCATTGCCCGTGCCGGTCTGCCGGCGGACATGGAACTCAAGGAAAATTCAGTCGTCGAATTCACTGCCCCGAACGGAGGCACCTTCGCCGGCTTCCTGCGGGAGCTTGATGCCACGCACGCCTTGTTCGACTTCAATCACCCGATGGCTGGAAAGACAATCCGCTTCGAGGTGGAAATTATCGGAATCATGTAAATGCAAGTCATTCTCGCCAATCCTCGTGGTTTCTGCGCCGGCGTCGAGCGCGCCATCACCATCGTTGAGCGCGCGCTCGAAAAGTTCGGTGCGCCAATCTATGTTCGCCACGAAGTCGTCCATAACAAATTTGTCTGTGATGACCTGCGGGCCAAGGGGGCGGTCTTCATTGAAGAATTGAGTGAGGTTCCGGCCGGCAGTACGGTTATTTTCAGTGCGCACGGTGTCTCCAGGGCGGTGCGCACCGAAGCGGAAGCGCGTGGCCTGAAAGTGTTTGACGCAACCTGCCCGTTGGTGACCAAGGTGCATGTCGAGGTCGGCAAAATGCGCAATCAGACGCGTGAAGTCGTCATGATCGGCCACAAGGGGCATCCGGAAGTTGAAGGGACAATGGGGCAGAGCCAGGGCGGTATGTATCTGGTTGAGACTGCGGATGAGGTGGCTGCTCTTGAAGTAAAACTTCCCGATCAGCTCTCGTTTGTGACCCAGACGACGCTGTCAGTCGACGACGCATCGATCGTCATCGCGGCGCTCAAGGCTCGATTCCCCAATATTCAGGGACCCAAAAAGGACGACATTTGCTACGCCACGCAAAATCGTCAGGATGCTGTCAAGGCATTGGCAGACCAATGTGATCTGGTGATTGTCGTGGGGAGTCCGAATAGTTCGAATTCACGTCGTCTAAGGGAGGTTGCGGTCAGTCGTGGAATTGATGCGTACCTGATTGATGGTCCCGACGAGGTTGATGCCAACTGGCTGGCCGGAAAAACAAAAATCGGGGTGACTGCCGGGGCTTCTGCACCTGAACTGCTGGTTGATCGGGTGGTACAGAGAATTCAGATTCTGACCCAAGCCGAGATCACACAATTAAAAGGAGTGGAGGAAAGCGTCACCTTTCCTCTACCATCCGCGTTGACTTGATCAGCGTACGCCCTATCGCCAGCATTCCGGTCTGGCGCCAGCATCAGGTGATCGTGCGCCAGCCTGGTTAATCGTTAATGTGCCACATACGTCGGCCAACTGAGCGCCTTGTGGCACCATTTCAACCGTGTATTGCGTTGGAGTAGGGGCTGGGTTTAGCCCCGGGACATAGAAGGCAGCGACGTTCGCGGAACATCCTGGCAGGACAACAGCGTTGCCTGCCGTGTCCTGGTCATAGCGCATGTTTGTCGTGAAGAACCTTTCCATGAACTGGGACAACTCCATCATGCAACCCGCGGCAACCGCTCGCCGTGTGCGTTGAATGTGTTGCTGATAACTTGGGTAAGCTACAGCGGCAATGATGGCAATTATCACCACCACGATCATGAGCTCGATGAGTGTGAAGCCCCTAGCGTATTTATTCCGGATCATGCTTTCAGTTCCTCAGAATTTCGCGCCAGGAAAGACGCCCTGACTTTTTGCCACCCGTATTGACCAGAACGCTCTTTGGTGCGCCACCGGAGCCACCGACCACAACCCGATTGCCGATTACGATGGGTTCGCTGGGCATGCCGCCACCGAGATCAACCGATCCTGCATTGATGCCAGCCAGTCCATCGTTGCTGAAATTGCTGTCACCATTCAAGTCGAAAAAGCCCAAAGTCAGTCGACCACCAGTAAAAGGACTGATCGCATTGAGGTAACCCTTGCCTCCGGGTATGCAGGGGTCGACAACAGGTATCATCGAGCTTGCAATCAGAGTTGGTTCAGCCAGTTTATAGATCTTGGACGCTGTCACCATCCGCTCGCCTTCGGCAGGGAAGCCTCCCAGCTTCAGATCAATATACCAACCACTTTTTCCGACCATATCATTCGGAACTGCTGCGGAAAATGTGCGGACCGGAAATCCATTGACTGTACCCTGTGCAAGCAGTGAGCGCTGGACCAGGCTGGCGCGATTTGCAATTGGTAACCCTTCGTCTATCAGGCCATACCACGATTGAATCTGAAGACTACTTTGGTCAGCGGAGTCTTGAAACGATCCTGTGCCAAAGAATACAAAACGCTTTCCATAATTTGCATCGCCGATGGTTGTATCGACAGCGACGGTTATTGGTGCAGTAATTGGTTGCGTGTTGTTTGATGGATCCTTGGCTACAAATAATGGCACTGAAACAGCGCCGGATTTAAGGGCAGAATCCCAAAGGGCGGAATTATTGCTGCTGACGTCAAATTTCCAGACATTGCCTTTCAAGTCGCCAGCGTAGATATAGTCGATATCGCCATCGTTATCGGCATCAATCAGGCCAGGGGCGGCCAGGCCGTTATCGCCGCCGACACCCGTGTCAATTTTTCGGATCAGTGCGCCGGTTGAAAGATTGTAAATATAAAGAACGGCATTTTTGTTTGTGCTGTTGTAGCCGTTGCCGACAATCACGGCCATCGATCCATCGTTCATTTTCGCGATGCTTGGGCGACCAAGCATGTAGCCGACATCAGGATCAGCCGCGCCAAAATTCTCCCACAACACATTGGCAGTGCCGAATGAAGCGGGTGTGGTTACATCCAGTCCGAATAGCCCCTTGCCGCCACGACCCAGGCTTCCCACCAAATAGTTGCGCCCAGGGGTTTGCGCTGTCGTAGACACGGCAATATCTCCGTCGACAAAATACTTGTGGCTGTATGAGGGCTGCGTCAGATCAAACAGCTTCGGAATCGATGAACTCGGGATGTAAGCGAATAGTTCCGTACCATTCGTGGCATTGAACGCATGCAGCATGCCGTCGTTTGCACCAATAAAGACAGAGTCAGATTCCTGTACATAAAATGGCGAGGAATGAACGATATCCCCCAATATATTCGTGCGATTACGCAAGGTGCCACCAGCATTTTGCTGCTCTTTTAAGCGGATGCCACGTATGTAGCCAAGGATGTCGGAATTATTGGCCAGAAGTGCTTGATCAGCACCTGATAGGTTGTTCCACAAAAAGGGTACGGCTGTGCCGCCCGATGTCGTGAATATTTTTCGACTGCCAGCGGTGTAGACGAAACTGTCACCCGGTGCCGGGATATGTTCAGAGGCTTTCCAGGCTGGTATGTCGGAAACCCCTGCCGAGTTAATGGGAAGTGCTTCCAATTCGCCCGACCATTTGCTTGTGTCATATTTGGCGTTGTAGACCTTGGCGCCACTGACCAGTTGGGTGCTGTTGGCGGAAACCGACGATGCGGAAGCGGAACGATTGACAATGTCATCCAGTGTTTTGGTCAGGGCGTCGGCGAATTGCTGCGGATCCTGGGCGCTGAAAAATCCACCGTGTCCGTTGATTGATGCATGCAGCAGATCGTCAAGCTTGGCCGCATTGCTTCCTGTCGGATCCGGCCAGTTGATAATAGCGCCTGAGGTCACTGCGGCGAAGGCATCGGTAGAGTTGATCGTCCCGCTGACCCCCAGTCCGACGCCAAAAGTGACCATATGCTGCCAGAATGCCGGGTCCTTGAAATTGGTCGGTACATTGTTGGCGATATTGGTATTCAGGTCCCGCTTCCAGTAATACATGGCGACGTCGGCCAGGGTATTCGAGCGATTATCGGTATAAGGTGAAACCGGTGCGTACGTATAAGTCTGCGTATAAGGCGGCAGGTCGGGATAGTTGATCTGGGCCCCCGGCGTACCGTCGTTGTTTGCTCGTGCGCCGGCATCGGTGGCATCCGGGCCATTCCAGTACCCATCGGTCATGAGGATCGTATAGCTCTGACGACAAATGAGGTAGGTGCTACCTGCAGCTCCAACCCCAGGCGTCGAACTCCATGGCCCCTTGCTGTCTGTTCGCGAATAATAACGACCTGCGCTTTCCAAGCCTTGGCGGAGTGGCGTGCCGGCCGCCGGGATGTCATGCCCATAAAGCGTGGTGAAAAAAGCAGTACGATCAGCACCGCTGAACAGGCGTACGCCATTAATGATGGTGGTGGTATTTACCCCATCAACACTGGTTGATGCCTTGTTGATCGCACCAAAGCCGGTGCGTAGTTTGGTTCCCTGTGCAGCGAAGGCGCGACCAATGCCGGCGCGAGCTGTTAGCACCCGGGATCGGTAATATGTATACCAATTGGCAAAATTCTGAATTTCCTTGGCATAGGTACACCCCGCAGCCGCGCAGTCCGTTCGGGCGGGATATGCGGTAAATGGCGCGTTGGCTGGTCTGATTTCAACCTTGGTATAGCTACCCGAACTCCAGACATTGCCACCGTTATACTTGAAATATGTGGCGGGAAAATAGGCTCGGGTTCCAAAACCGGTAAAGCTACCATTGTCCTGAAGCCAATATCCACTCTGGTTATTGGTGTCTACGGTCAAGTCGCGCACCCCTACTGCATGATCTACTGCATTGTGATAAGCCGCAGTCGGCGTGGCATCAGGCATTAACGTACCATCGGGGTTGCTCCAGGGCTTATAGAGAATAGCCGGGTTGTAATAAAGCTTGTTGTTAGAGGAGCGAAGAAAACGCGCGTATCGATTATTTTCATTCGAATCGACCGTGTAATTGGTGTAATCAGAAGCCCCATAGACGCCATTGGCTCGCGGGAACATAAAGTATGTATAAACGATGTCGTCAGGCAAAGCCTCCCATTGCATCGAACCCGAGTCATCCAGAATCATCATGACATTGGGTTCTGCAGAGGTTTGTGTCTGCAATGGGGTATCGGGAATGTTCACCGCAAGCACCGTACCTGAAAAAAACAGGCTGGCCACTAATTGCGCGATCAGCCGGGCTTTGCGCCCAAGAGGTGGTGCTGATGTCGAGACGGTCATGATCTAACTCCTACGCAGGCGGGCTTACTGTCTTGTGATCGGGCGGTTTGGCGGTGTGACGAGTGGCAAATCAATCGGTCGCTTCAAGATTGTGATCTGACGGATAACTGATCCTTCTTCCCGGTAGCTGATTGATTGTCCGGCTGAAATATTTTCTATGCGTCCGTCGACTAATTTTTTCTCACCCTCTAGTTTTACCTGGGTAGCGCTTGATAACTTGAGGTTCATGCCATTGATCGTGATTTCGCCAGTCGGTTGCGAGATGGCGGTTACTACGCCAACCACATCTGCCATCGCGGTTGCAGAAAAAAGAGCGCCAATACTGATGCCCAGAAGCATCGACGACAAAAAGCGGACGATTGAAGTGCGAGTTTTCGAATGGCAAATTGCTTTTGCCATTCGAGCGAAAACGGTAGGTTTCATTGTTGGAGTCCTCATTTATTGGGGAGCGTATATGGACTGAAGGATGACGCCGGCACGGCCGGCGCCAGTATTACTGATCGCTGTGACCCTGTAGCGCATGGCGGTGCACCCGGGGCTTCCGGGGCCGCCGCTGCATGAGTTCGGGTCGTCCGGGTCATTCGGATAGTTATTGCCGAGATACTCGATGAAATACCGCGGAACTCCTCCGGCAAGCGGGCCCAGATTCAAGACCGCCGCACTAGCGGTACTGTTGATCCAGTTGAAGGTGGCGGCAGTCCATCGTGCTTCGCAGTCCTTGTCCGGGCGAGCGCAGAGTCCGGCATTGCAGGTGTTTATCGCGGCTGCTGGACAGGTGTTGTCTGCATCCACATAGACTGGGAACCCGGCATTGCCCGCGACTGACTGTGCCTGGGCTGCATCTTCGCCCGCGCGCAAGGCAGCTTCTGCTGCTTGAAAAGCCAGGCTGCGGTCGTATGTGTTGGAGGCCATTTTTTCTTCAAGACCCACTGTGCGGACACCCGAAAGCCCGAGCAGGGTCATGATGACCAGCAGAATCAAGGCGATGGCCAGTGCGACGCCATGTTGCTTATGGCGATTCATGATCGAAGGCGGTGTATGAAATTTTGTCATGGGTTTACAGGTTGCGGAGATCGACAACGTCAATGAATGTGCGACTAAGTACCTGCTGGTTGGTCCCTACTGCCTCGTTGCTGACAAACGTGATTCTCATGCGGACTGCCGTGACTCTTGGGAAAGCCCCCTGAGCCCAACTTGCGATGGTGTTTGCGAGAACATAGTTAGGGGCCAGTACACCGGCGTTATCCTGGGTCAGATACTCCAGCTGCATATCCTGAACGCCTTCGACGATTTCGTCGGTTTGAGGCACTGCTGTTCCGCTGACGCTGGTGCGAAACAGGGAGCGACCGCCACGATCATTATTTCCGATATACCAGAATGCAGAGCTTAGCCTGACAATGAAGCCGCCATTTTCGAAGGTCTTCCCTGTGCCGTTGGGCGTGCAAAGCGTTGGGAAGCCCAGACCTTTGGTGCAATTGCCGGGAACGCCGCCGCCCGCATTATGGACGATGGTGCCGTTCGCCTGATTGGCGTTGGTCACTTGAAATATGGCGGCGCTGTATGCATCACAAGCCACAATGACGTCACCGGTATTAATCCCTGGATTATTGAGATTGAGTTTGAATTGCGCTGCCACAGGGTCATGGCTGGAAATATTAAGCCCTTCAATCGCGGTGCCATTGATCAACAGGATGGCGTCGGTTGTGGCGACCCGATTGCCTGTGGCGCCACCAACCGGCACGATGGCCGTTGCCAAATCGCCGCCGGCACTGTTTTCAAAGCCGCGAACTGACCCGGCAGCCCAGTTTGCCCACCAAAGATTTGCTGAATTATTCAGTGTATTGGCGATTTGTCGGGTCCCGCATGGGTTTCCACCCGCCTCGCGGAGGTCGCGAGCCAGCAATTCAAATGCAACTCTGGCGTTCTCCTGAACATGTGCCATATTTTCAGAAACGCGGAATGCCTGCCGGTTGGCGACAAAAATGCTGATCACGCCGCCCATGACGACGAGTCCAAGCACAATGGCGATCATCAGTTCAACCAGGCTGAAACCCCGCGAACCCCTTACAAGCGTTTTCTTCATAGCCGTGTTCTCGTTTCGATCATCTGCTGCACCCCACCACCTGCACGGCTGTCGTCCCACCATATTTGAACAGTGCAGTCTCCGGCTGCATTGCAGGTGATGAGCCCGCAGCTTTCGTTGGTGTTGCCCAGACTGTTCTTGATTTCTTGTATCCAGAAATTGATGTTGTTTTGCGCAAGCGTCCCGCCTGCCGGGACGCCGCATGTTTTGGGACGCTCATAGGCACCGGTTAACATGGCTTGGCGGTCTGCCCGCATTGCGTCAAGAATGAAATAACTGAGCATGACGGCTCGGGTACGCTGGAAGGTGCTCTGGTTTGTCTTGAGTGCCTGGGCCTGAAGTCCGGCAAGGCCCAGCAGGCCGATGGCAAGTATCAACACGGCAATCAGAACCTCGAGGAGGGCAACGCCGCGTTGTAAAAGGGGAGGAGAGAGAGGGGTCATGGGGCTGGACATGTGCTCGGTATGCCGTTGATCGTTTGAGAAATCACCCGGCCTGCGCCGTTGATGACTAGGTTTCGGGCGCGTCTGTCATCAGTGAGGCCGCTTGAGGTCGAGCAAACCCGAATGGTGCCGACTTGGGTAGCTCCCGCCATGGACAGAGATTGTCCATTGGAACCGAAAGAAACAAATTGAGCTGCATTGGCGTTTCCCTGAATCAGGATGTTCGCTGGTAGCGCTGCTCCGCTCCCTAAAATGGTTTCGTTAGCGTTATCTACACTGGCGATTGCACCACCTCGTGTGGTGTCCAGAAAAGATATCCAGCCTTGGCTCCATCCTCCATTGGCTGCGCAAGTGGCGCCATCTGCGCTGATGCAAACAGTTACCCGTTGTCCGCGACGAATGGCTTCCGATCTGGCGTGAGCCAAGGATCCAAGTAAATCGTTGGTTGCTGTAGATAGGCGATTAGACGCGATGGTACTTTCGAAGCTTGGTATCGCGATGCCAAGCAATATGGCAAAAATGACCAAGGTAATCATTAGCTCGGTCAGGGTAAATCCGCGCTGGCCTCGCCGGACGCGGTTGATTTTCAAGCATGCCACCATTGCGTTGACTCCATGATCCATGAGGGCATTTTAGAATGGGTAAGATTCTGGTAGGTGGCCGAATGGTTGAAAGGTCGATGGTGCTCGACGAGTGGTCGTCAGTGAGTTTCAGATATTCTTTTCTCGATGTTTTGATTGCTCGGATATCTCTTGATTAGAGTCTTGGGATGGATTAGAATCCTCGGTTTAGTTTTTCGGAACACATCAATGGCCAATAGCGCACAAGCCCGCAAGCGCGCCCGTCAAGCCGACGGGCAGCGTTCCCATAACGCCAGCCTGCGTTCGACCCTGCGTACCGCGATCAAGCGTGTTCGTCAGGCGATCGAAGCTGGTGATAAAGCCGCCGCTCAGGGCGTCTTTCAGCAATCCGTTGCGGTTCTTGACCGCATCGCTGACAAGAAGATTGTTCATAAGAACAAGGCTTCCCGTACCAAGAGCCGCCTTTCTGCTCAGATCAAGGCGCTCGCTGCTGCCTGATACGCGGTACGCATAAATAAAAATGGCGCCTTTAGGCGCCTTTTTTATTGACTGAAATTCGTGGTGCTGGTTCTGTTAAACGGTTATTTCTTGTCTTCCAGTGAGCAGACACCGTCAATGATCTGAAGATCGTTGTCTTGTGCAAAATTGAGCATGAAGCGGTATGCCATCGGTTCAATTTCACCGAGACGACCATCTACGAACACGGCTTTATCGCCGTTGTAGTCGCCTGGTCCAACGTACGGCGAATACTTCATCTTGCGTTCTGCCCCAAAGGCAGACATGACGCCACAGAGGCGTTCAGCCCAGTCGCTGGGGCGAAATTTCCTACCTTCTTTGGTGAGGCCAACAATGATGAATGTGGTCGATTCTATAGTTGTCATTGTTCTACTCTGCGTTTGCGGACGATGCGACCTTGCGTTGGCGCATTCTAGCAGAAGCCAGAAGCCTTTCCATAACTATGGCTTACACCTTCGCTATTGACGGGGGGCATCTCCTTTGCTGTTCTATACATGGCTTGCTTTTTCACCTAAAATCCAAACTTCTGACGCACTTTTCGGGTTATCGCTCGTTGGTGTGGTGACTATTCCGGCGGCAATGTCCGCCGTTTTCGTTTTTTGGGGTTGCCTCATGTCGCATGTCATGAATACCTATGCTCGGTTGCCGGTGGCGTTTAGTCATGGTCAAGGTAGCCGGATTACCGATACCGAGGGCAGGGAATACCTCGATGCACTTTCCGGTATCGCAGTTTCCACGCTTGGTCACGCTCACCCGAAGCTGGTGGCAGCCATTGCGGCACAAGCTGGTCGCGTGTTGCATACATCCAATCTCTATGGCATTCCGGGCCAGGATCAGCTTGCTGATAAGCTGGCGGCCCTCTCGGGAATGCAGGAAATTTTCTTTTGCAATTCGGGTTGCGAAGCGAATGAGGCGGCAATCAAGCTAGCGCGTTTCTACGGTCACAAGAAGGGTATCGAGACGCCGACCGTTATCGTGATGGAAAAAGCGTTTCATGGCCGAACGATGGCCACCCTGTCTGCAACCGGTAATCGCAAGGCTCAGGCGGGCTTCGAGCCGCTGGTTTCCGGTTTTGTTCGGGTGCCCTATGATGACCTCGATGCGATCAAGGCAGTTGCTGAACACAACAAGAATATTGTTGCAGTCATGCTCGAAATTATTCAGGGTGAGGGCGGGATTCATCTCGCTTCCGTGGATTTTCAAAAGGGTGTTCGCGAGTTGTGCGATCAGAATGGCTGGTTGCTGATTTGTGACGAAGTTCAATGTGGCATGGCGCGGACCGGCAAGTGGTTTGGCTATCAGCATGCCGGGATACAGCCGGATGTGGCGACCTTGGCCAAGGGATTGGGCTCAGGCGTGCCTATCGGTGCCTGCATGGTCACCGGCAAGGCAGCAGGGCTTTTCGGGCCAGGCAATCATGGCTCTACTTTTGGTGGCAATCCGTTGGCTTGCGCGGCGGCGCTGACAACGATTGCCACGATTGAGGAAGATGGTTTGATGGCTAGCGCCGAGAAGGTTGGTGCGCTGATTCGCCAGCTTTATGCGGACGGCTTGGCTGGTCTTAAAGGTGTTCTTGAGATTCGGGGACATGGTTTGATGATTGGTATCGAACTGGATCGGCCATGTGGCGAATTGGTGGGCAAGGCGCTTGCTGCTGGTTTGTTGATTAATGTGACAGCCGATAAGGTGATTCGCTTGTTGCCACCGCTGACTTTTAGTGAAAATGAGGCAAAAGAACTGGTTGACCGCAGCATCCCGCTGATCAGGGACTTTTTGGCGGCCTAAATGATGGCAATCAAACATTTTCTGCAATTCAAGGATTTTTCTCGCGAAGAACTTGAGTACGTTTTCGAGCGAACGCGCTGGATCAAGAATCAGTTCAAGTCTTACCAGAAGTACTGGCCACTTTCGGATCGCACGCTGGTAATGATTTTCGAGAAGGCCAGTACGCGAACGCGTCTGTCGTTCGAGGCTGGCATGCAGCAACTGGGTGGCTCGGCGATTTACCTGAATACCCGTGACTCGCAGTTGGGGCGTGGTGAGCCAGTCGAGGATGCTGCACAGGTTATTTCACGAATGAGCGATATCGTGATGATCCGTACCTTCGAACAAGACATCATTGAGCGTTTCGCCGCCAATTCGCGTGTGCCAGTCATCAATGGTCTGACCAATGAGTATCATCCTTGTCAGATATTGGCAGACATTTACACGTACATCGAGCATCGCGGTTGTATCCAGGGCAAGACGGTTGCCTGGGTGGGTGATGCCAATAACATGTGCAATACCTGGTTGCAGGCAGCTGAGGTCCTCGACTTCAAAGTGCATGTCTCGACGCCCCCCGGGTATGAAATCAATCAGGATTTGGTGGGTGTGATCAACAGCTCGCGCTTGAAGGTATTTGCCGATCCAATGGATGCTTGTCGAGGGGCGGATCTGGTGACCACGGATGTGTGGACGTCGATGGGCTTTGAGGCAGAAAACGAAGCGCGAATCAAGGCTTTCGCTGACTGGTGTGTTGACGGTGACATGATGCGGGTAGCGAATTCTGCGGCGGTGTTCATGCATTGTCTGCCTGCGCATCGTGGCGAGGAGGTTGCCGCAGAGGTGATCGATGGGCCGCAGTCTGTGGTTTGGGATGAGGCCGAAAACAGGCTTCACGTACAAAAGGCGCTGATGGAATACCTGCTCCTGGGCAGGCTTGAAACGAAATAAGGGAACGGAAATGAGCGACATCAAGAAAGTAGTGCTGGCCTATTCGGGCGGTCTGGATACTTCGGTCATCCTCAAATGGTTGCAGGATGTATATCAGTGTGAAGTCGTCACCTTTACGGCCGATCTGGGCCAGGGTGAGGAGCTGGAGCCGGCGCGCGCCAAGGCGTTGAAGGCAGGCATCAAGCCAAAGAATATCTACATCGATGACGTGCGAGAAGAGTTTGTCCGCGACTTCGTGTTTCCGATGTTCCGTGCCAATACCGTCTATGAAGGTGAATATCTGCTGGGTACTTCCATCGCCCGTCCGCTGATCGCCAAGCGTCTGATCGAGATCGTCAATGAAACCGGTGCGGATGCCATTTGTCACGGTGCAACCGGCAAGGGTAATGATCAGGTTCGTTTCGAGCTCGGTGCCTATGCGCTGAAGCCCGGCATCAAGGTCATCGCCCCATGGCGCGAGTGGGATCTGATGTCCCGCGAGAAGCTGATGGCGTATGCCGAAAAGCATGGCATTGAAATTGACATGAAGCACAAGAAGGGTGGCTCTCCTTATTCGATGGATGCCAACCTGCTGCATATTTCCTACGAAGGTCGTCATCTCGAAGATCCGGCCGCAGAGGCCGAAGAGTCGATGTGGCGCTGGACCGTGTCGCCGGAAAAGGCGCCGAACAAGGCGGAATATCTCGACCTGGAGTTTGTCAAGGGTGATGTTGTTGCCGTCAACGGCAAAAAGCTCAAGGCCCACGAAGTGCTCGCGCTGCTGAACGAGCTGGGCGGCAAGCACGGCATTGGCCGTCTTGATCTGGTCGAGAACCGCTACGTTGGCATGAAGTCCCGTGGTTGCTACGAAACGCCGGGCGGAACGATCCTGCTGCGCGCGCATCGCGCCATTGAGTCGGTCACGCTCGACCGCGAAGTCGCCCACCTCAAGGACGATCTCATGCCACGCTATGCCAGCCTGATTTACAACGGTTACTGGTGGAGCCCGGAGCGCAAGGCATTGCAGGTGCTGATCGACCATACGCAAGGCAGTGTCAATGGCATGGTTCGTCTGAAGTTGTACAAGGGCAATGTCATTGTCGTGGGCCGTGATTCGAAGACCGATTCACTGTTTGATTCGACCATCGCCACATTTGAGGATGATGCCGGTGCCTATGACCAGCGTGATGCGGGTGGATTCATCAAGCTGAATGCGCTGCGCATGCGGATAGCCGCCAATCTTGCTGCACGCAAGGCCGGCGCACCCGCGGCGAAAAAGACAGCGGTCAAGACGGCAACCGCCAAGGCTCCTGCCAAAAAAGCTGCTGCCAAGAAGAAGAGCTAAGCGATGGGGGGCGGCACCGTATTCGGGTTCAATGAAGAGCAGATCGCGGATTTCTTCTCGACCTGGGGTGTTGGCGCCTTCATCATCTTCATGCTTTTCATCATTGGCGAAATTGCGTTCAAGTCGAAGGCGGGCAAGACGGGCACTTTTGTGCTGTTCTTTGTTCTTGCTTTCGGCATGGTCGGTTTCATCGCAAAGGCAATCATTCAAAAACTTTGGGGTATTTAAATGTCGCAATACGACAATGTTTCCGTGGTCAAGAAGGCCAATGTTTATTTTGACGGCAAGTGTGTCAGTCATACCGTGGTGTTGGCCGATGGCACCAAGAAGACCGTCGGCGTGATCCTGCCGTCCAGCCTGACTTTCAATACCGGCGCGCCGGAGATCATGGAAGGTGTGGGCGGTTCCTGCCGCGTCAAGCTGAAGGGTGACAGTGAGTGGAAGACGTATGGCGATGGCCAGTCTTTCAACGTGCCGGGCAATTCCAGTTTTGAGATTTCGGTTGCCGACGGCGAGTCTTATCACTACGTCTGCCACTTCGGGTAATCATCATGCCAAGCTTTGACTTCACCTCCGAAGCGGACATGGTGGCGTTGAAGAACGCCATCGATGTCACATCACGCCAGATCGATAATCGCTACGACTTCAAGGGCACATCTGCCAAGGTCGAATTGAACGAGAAGGATAAGGTCATCACCCTGTGGGGCGATTCAGACTTTCAGCTCGACCAGATCAAGGACCTGCTTTTTCCCGCTATGGAAAAGAAGGAGAAGGAAAGCGTCAAGCGCCTGGATCACCAAAAGATCATCAGTGTTTCCGGCAACAAGGTGAAACAGGAAATGAAGATCAGGGATGGTATTGACAGTGATCTGGCGAAGAAGATCGTCAAGTTGGTCAAGGATGGCAAGCTCAAGGTTCAGGCCGCGATTCAGGGTGAGACCGTGCGCGTTCAGGGCGCAAAGCGCGATGACCTGCAGGCTTGCATTGCCCTGATCACCAAGTCAATTACGGATTTTCCGATCAAATACGGCAATTTCCGGGATTAAAGCGGTTCCCACGGTCAACCGGGAAAAACTGGCAAAAATAAAAACGGGCTGTTCATACAGCCCGTTTTCAATGGACGCCAAGGGATCAGCGAACCAGACCCTTGATCCAAACCGAATAAAGCTGTTCTGACAGTTGTCGCATGACGGGGAGCTTTTGGGTGATTTCAGCCTGCATTTTCTCTGGTGTCTGAACGCTGGGGTAATCGGCCACGGCAATGGCTTCATCAGCCCACTGGCTACACCAGGTGGCGATCATCTCCGGTGTCATTTCGACGTGGCATTGCATGCCGAGGTGTGGGCCAAGCGCGAACATCTGATTGCTGCAATAGGCATTTGTCAGCAGCCGGGTGGCGCCAGTTGGCGTACTGAAGGTTTCGCCATGCCACTGGAAAATTGTGCCGGACTGCCCTGCCAGCTCACCCAGCCACTTACGGGAGATGGCATTGTCTTCACCACTCGCTTCACTCCAGCCGATTTCCTTGACCGGGTTTTTCGTGATTTTGCCGCCCAGGGCCTTGCTCATCAGTTGTCCGCCCAGACAATGCCCGATAACAGGTATGTGCTTGGCGACGGCATCGCGAATCAGCGCACAAACAGGCTCGATCCATGGCAACGGATCGTTAACGCTCATTGGGCCACCCATGAAGCAGAGCCCTGAATAAGCATCCGCCGACAAAGGCACGGTGGCGCCTTCGTCAATGGCAATCAATTCCCATGGAATGCCGTGCTGCTCAAGGAATATGGCAAAATAGCCGGGACCTTCAGTAGGAGAGTGGCGAAAGATGGCGACGGGGTGCATGGCGACGAAAGTATCCGGAAAATTGAAGCATCATTGTACGTTGCTGGGAATTTTATCGCTGTTCGTCGCAGTGGAGGGAGTAGCGCAAGAGGTAGGATTGGCCGGTGTCATGGGCAACAAGGCCTTGCTGATGATCAATGGCGGAGATCCGCAAACAGTTCCCGTCGGGCAGGCGCTGGATGGCGTTAAGGTGCTGTCGATTCAGGGTGATCAGGTCATGATCGAGGTTGGTGGCAGGAAGCGCCCACTGCGTGTGGGGCAGCACGCCATTGGCGTCGGCGGTGGCGATGGTTCCGGCAAGATCATGATGACTGCTGATGCCCAGGGGCATTTTTTTACGACGGGAACCATCAACGGGACGTCGGTTCGTTTTCTGGTGGATACCGGGGCAACGATGATTTCACTCGGGGCGACTGATGCGCGGCGGATCGGCCTCGATTTCAATCGTGGGCAAAAGGCCTTGACCAACACTGCCAATGGTCAGGCGGTGGTCAGCAAGATGCAACTTGATACCGTGCAGATTGGCGATATAACGCTCCATAACATTGATGCGCTCATTCATCAGAGCGAAATGCCGATGGCGCTGCTGGGTATGAGTTTTCTGAACCGTATGGAAATGCAACGTGACGGCAGTACCATGACACTGAAAAAAAGATACTAGGAGAGAGATATGCCACAAAAAGATCAGGAAATTGCCCTGTTGCGTGAAGAATTGGAAATGCTCATGGGCGAGCGGCAGGCGCTATTGCGCGTAGCAGGCGCATCGGCCGTGCTGGTCGCCAATATGGACAGCAAGCGGCTACCGGTCGGCGCGATCGAGTCGGCCGATCTGGTTGCAACCACCATCAATGACCTGTCCGAAGAAACCCTTCAGGATGCCTTGGCGGCAGTCAATGCAGAAATCGAGGAAGATTCGACTGCAGCATGAGTTTTGATCTGGAGCGCTTGCGGGCCAGTCTTCTGACTGAGCCCCTGTCAGAGCATTTCGTTCAGGAAGAGGGCGCTCCTGACCTGCCGCTGACCCCGGCTGCCGTGCTCTTTCCAATTGTTCTGCGGAACGGCGGCCATACCGTATTACTGACCCAGCGTACGGCACATCTGCGAGATCATGCCGGACAGATCAGTTTTCCCGGTGGCCGGGTCGAAACGGAGGATATTTCGCCATCTCACACTGCCCTCCGTGAGACCGAGGAAGAAATCGGACTGAATCGGGAGCGCATCGAAATTATTGGCTTTTTGCCTGAATATCGAACAGGCACCGGCTTTCGTGTCACGCCGGTGGTGGCATTGGTTAGGCCACCTTTCGAACTGCGACCAGACCCATTCGAGGTGGCGGAAGTGTTTGAGGTGCCGCTTGCCTTTTTGCTGGATCCAGCCAACCACCAGCGTCACTCAATGCACTACCGTGGCGCGCTGCGGACCTACTTTGCCATGCCCTACGGCGAGTATTTTATATGGGGCGCCACGGCGGGAATGATTCGTTCGCTGGTCGAGCGCCTCGGGCTGCTCCAAGGTGCTTAAGCTTGTGGTATGGTGGCGCTTTGATACACGAAAATAAGCCGATTACGGCAACTTTCTGCCCCTCATGAGTCTTCTATCGCTCATCGCAGTTTTTCTCATTGAGCAACTGCAACCACTGGATTACCGTCGCATCGTCGCCGAACCCCTCGGCGCGTGGGCGGATTGGATCGAATCCCGCTTCAATGCCGGCGCCTACCGCCATGGCGCACTGGCTTGGTGCGTCGCCGTTCTCGTCCCGGTCGTGGTGATAGGCATTGCATACTGGTTGCTTTATTCTCTCAATCCGCTTTTCGGATGGCTGCTCAATGTCGGTATTCTTTATGTGACAATGGGATTTCGCCAGTTCAGTCATCATTACACCGAAATTCAGCTTGCCTTGCGCATGGGCGATCTGGAGCGGGCAAGGCAATTACTCGCCGAATGGTTGGGGGTTTCGACCTACGGTCTTGGGTCAGAAGACATGGCGCGGCTGTCTATTGAGGGTGCGCTGGTCGCATCCCATCGCCACGTCTTTGCGGTTGTCTTGTGGTTTGTATTGCTGCCCGGTCCTTGCGGCGCCTTGCTGTACCGTTTGGCGTCCATCGTGCATCAGCGCTGGAATGTTGAAAGTGATGTGCGGCAAACCGATTTTTCCGCATTCTCAAAGCTTGTTTTCGGTATGATCGAATGGTTGCCTTCAAGAGTAACGGCTGCTGCCTTTGCCATCGTCGGTGATTTCGAGGATGCCGTCTATTGCTGGCGTACGCAGCCGGCACAGTGGCCGGATCGTGACCTCGGAATCGTCCTCGCTGCTGGTGCTGGAGCCTTGGGCGTGCAATTGGGGCGACCGGTGATCGACGGCGTCGAGGTATCTGACCGGGCTGAATTGGGCTTGGGCGAACCCGCCGATGTAGATTTCATGCAGAGTGCCGTCGGTCTTGTTTGGCGAGCTACTGTGTTATGGATGTTGTTGTTGTTTATGTTGGGGCTTGCCAGTTTGGCGGGCTGAATAATTCTTACAGGAGATTTTCATGAGCAGAGATGTTGTCGTTCTGAGTGCAGTTCGTTCACCTATCGGTGCTTTCGGTGGTTCACTGGCTGACTTTGACTCCAGCGAACTGGCCGGGATCGTCATGAAGGAAGCCGTTGCCCGCTCCAATGTCGACCCGCAGCAGATCAATTACGTGACCGTTGGTACCACGATGCCGACCGATGGTCGTTATGCTTACGTGTCCCGTGTTGCTTCCATCCAGGCTGGCCTGCCGATGGAGTCCGTCGCCATGCAGGTGTCCCGTTTGTGCGCGTCCGGCCTTCAGGGTATCGTCACGACGGCACAGAACCTGATGCTGGGTGATGCTGATTACGGCATCGGTGGTGGTGTCGAAGTCATGTCCAAAGCGGCTTACATGCTGCCGGCGCTGCGTAGCGGTGCCCGCATGGGTGATACCAAGGCCATCGACTCGATGGTTGCCGTGCTGACCGATCCGTTCGGCGTTGGTCACATGGGTATTACCGCAGAAAATCTTGCCACCAAGTATGGTTTCAGCCGTGAAGATCAGGATGCACTGGCGGTCGAATCGCAGCGCCGTGCAGCTGCAGCCATCGACGCCGGTTACTTCAAGTCCCAGATCGTTCCTATCGTCAAGCAAACCCGCAAGGGCGATGTCGTGTTCGATACCGACGAACATCTGAAGCGCGGCACCTCCATGGAGTCGCTGGCCAAGATGAAGCCGGCATTCAAGAAGGACGGTACGGTTACGGCCGGTAACGCCTCGGGTATCAACGACGGCGCTGCTTTCTTCGTGCTGGCAGCTGCAGATGTTGCAGCCAAGAACGGTCAAAAAGCTCGCGCGCGCATCGCCGGTTACGCTGTCGCCGGTGTGCCGAACGACATCATGGGCGAAGGTCCGATCCCCGCAACCAAATTGGCCCTGAAGAAGGCCGGACTGACGCTGGATCAGATGGACGTCATCGAGTCCAATGAAGCCTTTGCTGCTCAGGCATTGGCAGTCTCCAAGGTGCTCGGCCTCGACCCGGCCAAGACCAACCCGAATGGCGGCGCCATCGCTCTTGGCCATCCGGTTGGTTGCTCCGGTGCCTTCATTGCGACCAAGGCGCTGTATGAACTTGAGCGTATTGGCGGCAAGTATGCCCTCGTTACCATGTGTATCGGTGGCGGCCAGGGTATTGCGGTGATCTTCGAACGCGCCTGATCGCAGCGTTGTTCAGGTTAAAAACCCGCCGGGGCGATCCGGCGGGTTTTTTATTTTGCACCATCTTGAAAATATGATGCACCTTTGCGGTGCGTCAATAGTTCGAAAGTAGTATCAGGCGCATGATTTAAGGCTTGTTTCCGGGTGGCATGGAATCTGCTGAAACCAGTAAGAGAGCATACTTAGCGACGAGTGGAAAAAATGAACTTCTATAACGAGATGGTTGACGCCAACGGTAGCGTCCGGGAGCACTACAAGGGATACGATGACTGGCTTAAGGCCACACCGCCCGAGCGTATCGTCCGCAAGCGAGCGGAAGCCGATCTGGCGTTTCACCGCGTCGGGATCACTTTTGCAGTTTATGGCGAGGAATCTGGCAAGGAACGCTTGATTCCGTTCGACATTATTCCGCGCATTATTCCTGCCCCTGAATGGCAATCGTTGCGTGCTGGATTGACCCAGCGCGTGAAGGCATTGAACATGTTCCTGCATGATGTCTATCATGATCAGGAAATTCTCAAGGCGGGCATCATCCCTGCCGAGCAGGTGCTGAACAATGCCCAGTTCCGTCCCGAGATGATGGGGGTGGATCTGCCTGGTCAGGTGTATGCGCATATAGCCGGGGTTGATATTGTTCGTGCCGGCGAGGGGGAGTTCTACGTACTCGAGGACAATTTGCGAGTACCCTCTGGCGTCTCGTACATGCTGGAAGATCGCAAGATGATGATGCGACTCTTCCCTGAATTGTTTGCCCGGCACAAGGTGGCGCCTGTCCAGCATTATCCGGACATGTTGCTCGAAAAACTGCGTGCCGTAGCGCCGACGGGTGTTTCTGATCCGACCGTGGTTGTGCTGACGCCGGGGGCGTATAACAGCGCCTATTTCGAACACACCTTCCTGGCGCAACAGATGGGTGTTGAACTGGTTGAGGGGCGTGATCTCTTCGTCAAGGATGAGGTCGTCTACATGCGCACAACGCAGGGCCCGCAGCGTGTTGATGTCATCTACCGCCGCCTTGATGATGACTATATGGATCCGCTCGCATTCCGTCCTGACTCTACGCTAGGGGTTCCGGGCATCCTGAAGGCCTACCAGGCCGGCAATGTGGTGCTCTCCAATGCCATCGGCACAGGGGTTGCTGACGACAAGTCCATTTATCCTTACGTGCCGGAAATGATCCGCTTCTATCTGGGCGAAGAGCCGACGCTGAACAACGTGCCAACCTATATGTGCCGAAAGCCGGACGAGCTCAAGTATGTGCTCGAGCATCTGGCCGAACTGGTGGTCAAGGAGGTGCATGGTGCGGGTGGTTACGGCATGCTGGTCGGTCCCGCATCGACCAAGGAGCAAATCGAGCATTTCCGCCAACTGCTGATTGCCAAGCCGGATGGCTATATTGCTCAGCCGACGCTGGCCCTGTCCAACTGCCCGACGTTCGTCGAAGAAGGCATTGCGCCGCGTCACCTTGATCTGCGTCCCTTCGTACTGTCGTCGGGCAAGTGCGTTGATATGGTTCCTGGTGGCTTGACCCGTGTTGCCCTGACCAAGGGCTCGCTGGTCGTCAATTCGTCGCAGGGCGGCGGTACAAAAGATACCTGGATTCTGGAGGATTAAGCCATGCTAAGTCGAACTGCCGATCATCTGTTCTGGATGTCACGTTATATTGAGCGTGCTGAGAATCTTGCCCGCCTGCTGGATGTGACCTATCAGATGTCACTTGTGCCGCAATCGCTTTCTGCGATCAATCAGAGCTGGAATGCCATCATTACGCTGAACAGTCTGGATGAGGCCTATCAGGCCAAGTATTCCACGGTCAACGGTGAAAATGTCCTGAAATTCATGGTCAGCGATCCGGACAATCCCGCTTCCATCTTCAGTTGCCTGCGCAGTGCCCGTGAAAATGCGCATGCCGTGCGCGGTACGCTGACCACGGAGATGTGGGAAACCTTGAACTCGACCTGGCTGGAAGCTCGCGAAAAGACCTTTGATCAGCTTTACAATGCCGGCATCAGCGAATTTTTCGAGTGGGTCAAGACACGTTCATCTTTGTCGCGCGGCACCACGCTCGGTACCCTGCTGCAGGATGAGGCCTATCATTTCATCCGCATCGGCACGTTGCTCGAGCGTGCAGACAATACGGCGCGAATTCTCGATGTGAAATATCACGTCTTGCGCCCGCAAGGCGATGAAGGGGCCACCGACTTCTATGAGTGGGGCGCACTGCTGCGCTCGGTCTCCGCTTTCGAGGTGTACCGCAAGGTTTACCGCGACGTCATCACGCCGGAGCGCGTCGCTGAGCTGCTGATTTTCAACAAGGACATGCCGCGTTCCCTTCAGTTCTGCCTAAATAGTGTTGTCAAGAATCTGGGGCTCATTTCCAACAGCAATTCCGGCGAAACCGAGCGTCAGGGAGGCATGTTGAATGCCCAACTGCGCTATGGCCGGATTGAGGACATTCTTGAACACGGCCTGCATGAATGGCTGACTGATTTCATGGATCGCATCTACATGCTCGGGAATGGCATCAGTAAGGATTTTCTGGTGCCGATGGTTGAAGCCGCTTAGGCTGGTGCTGCCGGGGGGGGCTCCCCTTATTGCTGGTTGTCATGCTTCGGCGCCTGTTTATCAGGCGCCGAAGTGCTTTTAGGTGAGGGTTTCGGGGCTGACGGGGTGCTGTAATCGCCAGTTAGTCAGTGCGGCGACGGCTTCGTCCAGCGTGTGCATGAATGCCACGCCTGCCATGGCACCAAGGCGTGCAACGCCGCTACCACCCACCCACAGTGCGGTATCTTCAGGAAGAATCTGGCGCATCTGCTGGAGCAGGGCGGGAATCTGGCGCTGTGGAAAGGCGCCAGAAAACGAAAGGGCGACAATATTGGCGCGATGCGCCAGGGCCGCTCGTCCGATTTCCAGCAGGGGCATTTGGGTGCCCAGCGGAATGCAGGCTGCACCTTCCAGCGCAAACAGCAATTCGACCATCAGCAGCCCGAGGACGTGAGCTTCATCCGGTACGCTGGTCAGCAAAATTCGCGGCGCCCGGGCACCACCGGGCAACGTCGAGATAGCCTGGCGCAATAGCCGTTTGGTCAGCTCCGTGAACAGGTGTTCTTCGAAGACTTCGAAGCTGCCGTCCTCCCACCGTTCGCCAACCTGCTGCGTCAGCGGCGCCACGGTGTCTTGGACAAATCGCTGTAGCCCCTGCCGTGCCAGACGCTGCTGCATTGCCTGCTGATATGCCGCTGCATCGTGCTGTTTGATCATGGCGAGCAACTCGGCCAGTTCTTCAGCCATCGCGGGCGTGCTTGCAGTGGGTGGCTTCGTACGTCTTGGCGCCAGCGCAGTCAATTCTGTGGTCGGCGTCGCGATCAGCTTCCCTGGCCGATGTCCCTGATCCATCAGTCGCTTGATCAGACGCAGACGGTCGACCTGATCGGCGGGATAGCTTCTTTCCCCATTGTCGTCGCGGTCAGGCACAGGAAAGCCGTAGCGCCGTTCCCACATGCGCAGAACATCTTTGGAGAGGCCGGTGTCACGTTCGACAGCGGCAATATTAAACCCGGGTGTATTCATTATTTGTCCTGAACAAATGTTAGACAAACCGTTGACATGCGAACATTTGATGGCTATCTTACGAACAAATGTCCAATTTGTCTAGGACAAAACATTAAGGAGCATGAGATGAATCGAATCCTGAAGCGCTGGCTCGGCATCGTCGGTCTGGCGTGCATCTGTGTCATGTCACCGTTGGCAAACGCGGGTGAGTGCCCATCGTTGCTCAATCACAATTTCACCCGTCTGCAGGATGGCAAGCCCATGCCGCTTTGCCAGTATGCGGGCAAGGTAATGCTGGTGGTCAATACGGCGAGCTACTGTGGTTTCACCTCGCAATATGACGGATTGGAAAAGCTGTACGCACGATTGAAGGACAAGGGCCTGGTGGTCGTCGGATTTCCGTCCAATGACTTTGGCGAGCAGGAGCCGGGTAGCGATAAGGAAATTGCAGATTTCTGCCGTTTGACCTACGGCGTTGAGTTTCCGATGGTCAGCAAGACGGTGGTCAAGGGCAGGCAGGCCAATCCTTTCTATTTGAAACTGGCCGAGCTGACGGATAGCCGTCCGAAGTGGAACTTCCACAAATACCTGATCAGCCGCGATGGCAGCAAAGTGCTTGCATTTGGCAGCTTCACGACGCCGGATGACAAGGAGTTGCTGGCGCGTATTGACGAGTTTCTCAAGTAATCCATCAATGCAAGGAGCGACCGTGAATCTGGCTGAAATGTCGTCCATCAGGACGCCCCTGCTAAAGCAGGGGGGCGTCGCGCGGGGAAATCTTGCATCCACTCATCACGTGTCTGCGTATGCAGTACTGAGTGGCATTAACGAGTCGGGGGAAGCATGAACAGAAAGCAACGCATAGCCGTCGTCGGCGCAGGCATCTCGGGATTGGCCAGCGCGTGGCTGCTCAGTCGCGAGCACGACGTGACCTTGTTTGAAGCAGGTGCCTACCTCGGCGGGCATACCAACACGGTCGATGTCACCCTGGAGGGCCGGATGCATCCGGTCGATACCGGCTTTCTTGTCTTCAATGAGAAGACCTATCCGAACCTGATCGCGATGTTCTCGCTCCTCGGCGTCGAAAGTGTCGAAACCGAGATGTCCTTCGCTGTCAGCCTGGAAAATCCCGATCTGGAATGGGCTGGCAGCAATCTGGCCACGGTATTCGGGCAGAAGCGCAATCTGGTCCGTCGGCCATTCTGGTCCATGCTCTCCGACATCCTGCGCTTCAATCGCGAAAGCATGGCGTGGCTGGCGACGCATCCGGACAACCAGCGCAGCCTGCGCAATTTTTTGGCGGAAGGTCGCTATTCCGCGGCATTCTCGGACTGGTATCTGCTGCCGATGGCGGCTGCAATCTGGTCCTGTCCGACCGGGCAGATGCTCGACATGCCGCTCGCCACCTTCATTCGCTTCTGTCAGAACCACGGCTTGTTGCAGGTTTTCGACCGGCCGATGTGGCGAACCGTGAAAGGTGGCGGCCGTGCCTATGTACGCAAGATTGCCGCACTGCTGGATGACATTCGGCTGGCATGCCCGGTCATTTCGGTGACACGCGACGGTAAGGCGCTGACGTTGACGCATGTGCATGGCAGCGAGCAATTCGATCAGGTGGTGATGGCCTGTCATAGCGATCAGTCCTTGGCCATTCTTGGCAATGCCGCCACGGATGCCCAGCGCGCTGTGCTGTCGGCCATTCGCTATCAGCCCAATCGCGCGGTGTTGCATACCGACCGCGCCTTGCTGCCGCGTGACGAGAAATTGTGGTCGGCCTGGAATTATTTCGCTGGCCGCGGCGAGCCTGGTGACCAGCCGGTGGGGGTTTCTTACCTGATCAACAAATTGCAACCCTTGCCCTTCAAGACGCCTGTGGTGGTGACGCTCAACCCGGCACGCGAGCCGGACCCGGCCAAGGTGATTGCCGAGTTCGACTACGCCCATCCCATTTTCGATGGCCCGGCGATTCAAGCGCAGCAAAGGCTGGCGTCGGTACAGGGCGACAACGGCATCTGGCTGGCCGGCGCCTGGGGCAGTTATGGCTTCCATGAGGATGGCCTGAAATCGGCACTGCGCGTCGTCAACGGCCTGGGTGTTCGCGCGCCGTGGCAGGGTGAATCGGTCGCCACGCGTCAGTTGGAACGTGCCTGAGGCTGCCATGAACAGGCCACTGATCTTCCTGGGCAACGTAATGCATCGACGGTTGCGGCCGGTCGTCAATGCCTTTGTTTATCCGGTCTTCTATATTCAGTTGTCGGTGCGACACCCGGAATTTGCAAATTGCCCGATTTTTTCGGTTGACCGCAGCAATCTGCTCAGCTTCCGCACGGAGGATCATGGCGCGCGCGATGGCAGTCCCCTGTTGCCGTGGATACAGGGGCAACTGCGTCAGCGTGGTCTGCCGGATGATGGAGAAATCACGCTGCAATGTTTTCCGCGGGTGTTGGGCTATGTCTTCAATCCGGTCAGCTTCTGGTTCTGCCGCGATGGCGGTGGCGCGCTGATGGCCGTGCTGGCCGAGGTCAACAATACCTTCGGTGGTCGCCACAGCTACTTGCTGCACAACGCTGATGGCACGCCCTTGCGCGATGGCCAGGAGATTCGCGCGACCAAGGAGTTTCACGTTTCGCCTTTCAATGACATTGAAGGCGGCTACCGCTTCCGCTTTCAACTTGATCGCCCGGTCCCGCTGGCGCGCATCGATTACGACGATGCCGAGGGTGAACTCCTGCTCACCTCCATTTCCGGCAAGCCGCGCGCGTGGTCTACCGCCGCCTTGCTCGGCGCCTTCCTGAAAATGCCTTTTCTCACCGCCGGCGTGATGTTCCGCATCCACTGGCAAGCCTTGAAACTCTGGCTGAAAGGGGTGCCTTTTCGTGGCGCCCACGTCTCTCAACCCCTACGGGAATCCACCAAATGAACACGATGACTCTGCGCGCTTCCGACCCACTTGCCCGCGACACCCGGCTGGTCTTCGAATTACTGGAAAAGCTGCAGGGCGGCCTGCTGGAAATCCGTTTGCCCGGGGGCGACTGTCGCCTGTTTGGTGACGGCGAACATGGTGTGACCCTGCACGTTCATGATGAAGCCATGTTCGGGCAGGTGCTGGCCAAGGGTGACATCGGTCTGACCGAAGCCTACCTCGACGGGCAGTGGGATTCCCCGGATATTACCGGCCTGATGACGCTGCTGGCAGCGAACCGTGAGCAGTTGAAAAAGGCTGTCTATGGATCCTGGCGTAATCTGCTTGCCGCCCGTATCCGCCACTGGCTGAACAACAACAGCCGCAGCGGCAGCAAGCGCAATATCATGGCGCACTACGATCTGGGCAACGACTTCTACCGGTTGTGGCTCGATCCGAGCATGAGCTATTCCGCCGCGATCTATCGTCAAGCCGATGATGGCTCGCTGGAAACCGCCCAGCATGCCAAATACCGCCGCATCCTCAATTGCCTGAGTGCCGAGCCTGGCCAGACTGTCCTGGAGATCGGTTGCGGCTGGGGCGGCTTTGCCGACATGGCGGTACAGTACGGCTTGAAGACGACGGGCGTGACCCTCTCGCCAGCCCAGCTGGAATGGGCGCAGAAGCGCGTTCCGGCAGCCGACCTGCGCCTGCAGGACTACCGCGATCTCGACGAGCAGTTCGACCACGTCGTGTCCATCGAAATGTTTGAAGCCGTCGGTGAACGCTGGTGGCCGACCTACTTCAAAACCCTGGCCAAGTCCCTGAAACCGGGTGGCAAGGCCGTGGTGCAGAGCATTACCATTCGCGACGACATTTTTCCGGAATACCGGCGCAGTACGGATTTCATCCAGCAATACATCTTCCCCGGCGGCATGCTGCCGTCGCGTGCCGCCTTCCGCGCCGCGGCGGCGAAGCAGGGCCTGGTGGTTCGTGAAGAATTCGCCTTTGGTCGCGACTACGCCCGCACGCTGGCCGAATGGCGCCATGCCTTCGAGGCCCGTTGGCCCGACATCCAGAAACTCGGCTTTGACGAGCCCTTCCGCCGCTTGTGGCGCATGTACCTCTGCTACTGCGAGGCCGGCTTTCTGGCCGGAAATATCGATGTGGTCCAGTTTGAACTCGCGCATCGCTGATCGGGTGGCCCGTAGCGCCAGGGATGGCGATGTCCACGGTCAACCGGAAAAATCGTCCGAAAACGAAATTTTCCGGGCGGCGCGCCGCCGCTTGCTGCTGGGCCTGGCAGCCCTCCCGTTTGCCGCTGTCGCCAACCCGGATCCGACGGCCGGCTTGAAGCGCTGGGGCAATGGAGAATTCCGTCGCTTCGGCTTTCTGGTCTATGAAGCGACCTTGTGGGCCGCCGACGATCCCCAACGGCCGCCGCTCGCCCTGCGCCTGGACTATAAACGGACCATCGCCGGCGCCGCGATTGCGGAGGCCAGCGTCAAGGAAATGCGCGCATTAGGTGGCGACGATGTGTTGCTGAAACGTTGGGGCGAGCAGATGACCCGGCTGTTTCCCGATGTCAGGACGGGCGATTACATCATTGGCCAGTATCGTCCGGAGGGCGCCAGTTTTTATTTCAACGGGCGTCTGCTGGGTAGCGTCGACGATGCCGGTTTTGCCCGCGCCTTCTTTGGCATCTGGCTCGATGCCAGGACCAGTGCGCCGGAATTACGGGCGGCACTGTTGAGGCGCTCGTGATGAAAGAAGGGCCCATTTTCGCAAGCTTTTCTTCCAGGCTTCAGCCGCGGGCGAATTTTGTACTGCTTCGCCAAAAGCAACCAGCCAAAGGCAGGATGCATCGCTGCCGACGACCAAAGGTGATGCCGGGATTCGCGGTGGCCTACGCCAACGTCCCTGCGCTTCCTGGCGAGGCGGTGCTTTGCTTGCTGATTCGTGGCCACGCACGAGCAAGGGAAACGACCCGCAAGGGCGGAAATCCTGGCATCCCAAGCGAATCCCGGTCCAATCTCACCTGCTGGCTGGCGCAGCGTCCCGCCAAAACAATATGAACACGGCCCGCATCCTCGCCTACGGCGTCCTCGGTCTGCCACTCGCTTTCGCTGCGCTCCCCATCTACGTTCACGTCCCGCACTTTTACGCCGAAACCGCCGGCATGGAACTGGCCGTGCTTGGGGGCATCCTGCTCGGCGCCCGTTTGCTTGACGCCGGGATCGACCCCTGGCTCGGCTGGCTCGCCGATCGCGTGTCGCGGCCCCGCATGCTGGCGGTTGCCTTGCTTCCCTTTGCGCTCGGATTTGTCGCGCTGCTCAATCCGCCGGTAAAACACGCGGCCCTCTGGTTGCTGGGTTCGCTGGCGCTGACCTACCTTGGCTTCTCGGCAGCCAGCGTCGCCTATCAGGCGTGGGGGGCGGATATCGGGCTGGATTCCCGCCTGAGAACCCGGCTGACTGCGGCACGGGAGGGCTTTGGTCTGGTGGGCGTGGTTCTCGCAGCGGCGCTGCCCAGCGTACTGGCGGCCCACCTGAGCGACGGCATTGCCCGTTTGAGCTGGATCTTGCCCCCCTTGTTGCTCATTGCTGCGGCAACCACCTTCAGCCGGGTCGGCATCGGCCAACCGGTGCCTGCCGTCAGTCAGGCCTTGCTGCCCAGCTTGCGGCAAGTCTTTGCCGATGTGGCATTCAGGCGCTTGCTCATCGTATTTGTCGCGAACGGCATCGCCGCTGCGCTGCCGGCCACGCTTTTCCTGTTTTTCGTAGCGGATGTGTTGCAAGCCACGTCGGCCAGCGGCCCACTGCTGGCGCTTTACTTTGTGGCCGGGGCGGCATCCTTGCCGCTTTGGGTCAGGCTCTCAGCGCGACACGGGCGGGTCTTTGCCTGGCTGGTGGCCATGGCGGTTTCCATGGTCGCATTTGCGGGGGCCAGCTTGCTGGGCAGTGGCGATATCGGGGCATTTTCGGCCATCTGCGTTGCTTCAGGTCTGGCGCTTGGCGCTGACCTTGCCTTGCCGGCTGCCATTGCTGCCGATCTGGGTGAACGCCAGGGGCAGGCCGGCGCCTGCTTCGGTGTCTGGAACTTTGTCGCCAAACTCAACCTGGCGCTCGCCGCCGGGCTTTCACTACCCTTGCTCGGTGCGCTCGGCTATGTGCCGGGCGGTAGCACCGGCTTGCCAGCCCTGACTTTTGCCTACGCCTTATTGCCGCTTGCCTTCAAGGCGCTGGCGGGCGGGTTGCTCTGGCGCTGGCGCCATTCACTGGAGATCTGACCATGAAACTTTTACTCACAGCTGCGTTGACCCTCGGCCTGGCGGGTTGCGCGTCGACCGGCGTTGAACAATACCGGGCCGAACAACCGACGCTCGATATCAAAAATTATCTCAACGGAACGCTGGATGCGTGGGGCATGTTCCAGGGGCGCTCCGGCGAAGTCAAAAAGCGCTTCCATGTCGTGATCGACGCCAAGTGGACCGGCGATACCGGCGTGCTCGACGAGAATTTCAAGTGGTCCGACGGCACCACGTCGCGCCGCGTCTGGACGCTGACCAAGCAGGCGGATGGCAGTTTCCGCGGCAGGGCAGATGATGTCGTCGGGGAGGCCATTGGCGAAGTGTCCGGCAATGCGCTGCGCTGGCGCTATGTGCTGGCGCTGGCCGTCGATGGCAAGGTTTACAACGTCGATTTCGACGACTGGATGTTCCTGATGGACGACAAGGTGATGATGAACCGCTCCTACATGTCGAAGTGGGGCTTCAATCTGGGCGAAGTGACGCTGACTTTCGCAAAGCGTTAGGGCGCTCTCCATGTTCTCAAACCCGAAAATCACGGACTGGCAGGGCCGGCGCGTGTGGCTGGTTGGGGCGTCCAGCGGCATTGGCGCAGCCCTCGCCCACGAGTTGTCAGGGCGCGGGGCCCGGCTGGCGCTGTCGGCTCGCCGCGCCGACAAGCTTCAGGCATTGGGTATCGCCGACGCGTTGATTCTGCCTTGCGATGCGACCGATGCAGGTAGTCTGGCCGACGCTCGCCAGACGCTCATCGCGCACTGGCAAGGCGTTGATCTTGTCATCTATCTGGCTGGGGATTACGTGCCGATGCGTGCCGACAACTTTGATCTGTCCATTGCCGAGCGGGTGGTGGCAATCAATTTCAATGGCGCCATGCGGCTAGCCGCCGCGGTCCTGCCTGATCTGCATGCCGGCGGTGGCATTGCCTTTGTCGCCAGTGTCGCCGGCTATCGTGGCCTCCCGAAAGCGCTGGCTTACGGGCCCGGCAAGGCCGCGCTGATCCATTTTGCCGAAGTGCTGCATCTCGATCTGACGCCGAAAGGCATTGGTGTCTGGGTGATCAATCCCGGCTTTGTTGCCACACCGCTGACTGCCCAAAACGATTTTACGATGCCGGCACTGCTCACCCCGGAACAGGCGGCGATTGCTACGGTCGACGGCTTTAAATCGGCAAAATTCGAAATTCACTTTCCCAAGCGATTTACCGGCGTCATGAAGTTTTTTGCGCTGCTGCCTTACCGCTGGTATTTTCCCTTGATTCGCCGCTTTACCGGAGGCTGAGATGACGCTCGACGACCTGATCGTTTTCTACAACGAGTTCTCACCAGCGAGTGTTGCCCGCTTCCCTGAGTTTTACTGCGAAAATGCCTATTTTAAAGACCCGTTCAACGAAGTTAGCGGGCTGCCGGCCATTCAGCGCATTTTTTCCCACATGTTCGGGCAGGTGGCCGAGCCACGTTTTGTCGTCACGGAAAAAGTAGTCGATGCCAGCGGCGCCATGCTGGTCTGGACGTTTTACTATCGGATGCGTTTGTGGGGCAAAGGCGAGGCGCAAGTCATGCGGGGCGTTTCACACCTGAAGTTCGATCCGGATGGCAAGGTCAACTACCACCGCGATTACTGGGATGCAGCGGAAGAGCTGTACATGAAGTTGCCGGCCATCGGCACGCTGATGCGAGGCTTGCGACGCATGCTGGCGGCCTGAGTCGTGCTGACTTGCCAGCAACAGACGCAAAAAAGCCCGCAGTAATGCGGGCTTTTTGTTTCAGCGGAGGCTGATTATTACTTGGCGGTCTTCTTGACAGCCTTGGTCGTGGCGCTGGTAGCAGCAGCAACGTTGTTCTGGGCCAGCTCGGTCACTTGCTTGGCGGTCTTGCGCATGTTGTCGAAAGCAGAGGTGGCGGCGGCAATGGCGCTCTGAACAGCGGCGACAGCAACATCAGAACCAGCCGGGGCAGACTTGGCAGCCTTTTCCAGCATCTCGGCAACCGACTTCTGGAAGTCGCCGAACTGGGCTTCAACCATCTTGGCCAGTTGTTCCTGGGTTTCGGTAGAGATTTCGTAGACCGACTTGGAGTAAGCAACAACCTTCTCAACGCTCGGCTGGGCCAGGGAAGCCTGGATGGACAGGGCTTCTTGCGGATCCTTGGCGCTCATCAGTGCCTTGGCGTTGGAGACGGAATCTTCCAGAACCGAGCGGGCGGTTTCCAGGTTCAGGGTGGCGATACGCTCAGCGGAGGCCAGGGCGGTATTGGCAACGGACAACAGGGAATCGACTGCAGCCTTGTTAGCGGCGGCGAACTGCTCGGGATTGATAGACATTGAACGCTCCTTTAGGTTGATATAAAAAATGACAACGAACGCATTGTAACAGTAAATTTCACAAAATGCTGCAGTGCACCATCACATTTTTTCGACTTGGATCAACAGGTTAGCGGTTAAGTATCAAAACAGTCGTTTCAAACAATGCATGATGACTTTCATGATTTCCCCAGTTTCGCTTCTGAATGTTACGGGATTCCTTGTGCGAGCATGGTCTTACCAATTAGGCATTGTGCACCATCGGAGTGCGTTTTGACAGCCCGATTGTCGGTTTTCTTACGTTGTAAATTTACAACATCCTGTGCAGCTGGAACCGGAGACTGCTACCCGAAGGGCTTTCAAGCGGGGTGTTAGAATCCGCCCCGCCACTGCGCACACGACTTTTTTATCCCTGATCGGACCGTTATGCATTTCGACATCATCATTATCGGCGCCGGCGCGGCCGGCATGATGTGCGCCGCTCAGGCCGGTGCGCGCGGGCGCCGAGTGTTGCTGATCGATCATGCTGAAACGCTTGGCGAGCGAATCCGCATCTCGGGTGGCGGGCGCTGCAATTTCACCAACCGTACGGTCAGTGCCGACAATTTTCTCTCGCAAAACCCGCATTTCTGTCGATCGGCGTTGGCGCGATTTTCGCAATTCGATTTCATCGCCATGGTGGAGAGGCGAAGAATTCCATTTCATGAGCGCGAGCACGGGCAATTGTTTTGCGACGAGTCGGCGCAGGAGATTATCGACATGCTGCGCGATGACTGTGACGATGTCGGGGTGAAATGGGCCTTTCCGTGCTCAGTTCAGCAGGTCGAACGCCATGCGGCCGAGGCGGCAAAACGTTTCACGATCATGACCGACCTGGGGGCCTTTACGTGCGATTCGCTGGTCGTGGCGACGGGCGGCTTGGCCATCCCGAAAATTGGCGCCACGCCTTTTGGTTACCGCTTGGCTGAACAGTTCAGCATCCCGGTGATCCCGCCCAAGCCCGCGCTCGTGCCGCTGGCGCTGGCACCTGAACTGCTCGAACCGATGAAGCCGCTGGCTGGTGCGACGCTGGATGCAGTTGCCCGGTTCGACGGTGCCCATTTTCGCGAGAATGTGCTGATCACGCATCGCGGCTTGTCGGGGCCGGCCATTCTCCAGATTTCCAGTTATTGGCAGATGCAGGAATACCGGCAGGGCAAGAAGCAGCCGGTCGAGGTTGATCTGCTTCCCGGCGTCGACGCTGCGAGCTGGCTGGAAGAGCACCGGCAGGGGCGGGTGCATTTGCCCAACCTGCTGGCTGAGCATTTGCCGCGTCGCTTTGCGCATGAGTGGTGCGCCTTGCAAGGCGGCGAAAAACTGATTGCGCGTCCGATCAGCGAACTGGGCCGGCGCGATCTGGACATGATCGCCGGCAAGTTGAATGCCTGGCCACTGATGCCTGCGGGCACTCTGGGCTTTGCCAAGGCAGAAGTCACACTGGGCGGAGTCTCTACCGATGCGTTGTCATCGAAGACCATGGAAGCCAGGTCAGTGCCCGGGTTGTACTTCATTGGCGAGGTGGTGGATGTGACGGGCTGGCTTGGGGGCTACAACTTCCAGTGGGCGTGGTCCTCAGGTTGGGTGGCCGGGCAGTTCGCCTGAGGGCCTGACGCCGGAACAGGCGGATGGGTCCCGGACGAAACCAATACACATCGGCTAGATCGATTCCGCCTCAAACCCGGCATCAACGATCGCCTGGAGAATGTCATCCGGGCTGACGAAGCGACCGTGGTCTACGCTTGCTTGTCCCGTTTCACGAGATATTTCCAGATGGCCGATATTGGGCAAATCCTGAATGGCATTGGCCAGTATGCGTACGCTGGACTCGTCGATCAGACCGGTAATTCTTAATAGTAGCGTTTCCATGGGGGATCTGTGGGCAGGTGATGGATAGTCCGATTGGGCAGTGGTTTTGTCCTGAAGTTCGCTGTCGTCGGCGTTCAATTAGCCTTGGTGGGGTTCGATGCAGCTTGAATGCAATGACTGCCAGGTCACTAGATCCACACTTGAATACTGATGCCGGATGTAGCTTGTTTTCGTTAATGTTAAAAATTATAATTATGCCAAATTAAATAATGGAGCGGGCGTTGGCGCAATCGCAAGAGACACGTACTTTCATGGTTTCCGGCATTGTGCTGCTGGTCGGGTTTTGCCTGACGTATCTGGTGATCTCCAGCTACCATCGGACGCAGGTGGTGTACAGGCAGGCGCGTTTTGAGAGTCTTGTTGAAAAGACAACCGCCTACTTGCAGGAAAGAGTTTTGTCATACGAACACGGCCTCAGGGGTACACGGGGCGCGCTTCTGGCATCCGGTCCGACCGAGATGACCCGCCAAAAGTTCAGACTGGTCTTTGCATCACGCGACCTTGCCACGGAATTCCCCGGATCGCGTGGGTTCGGATTTATTCAGCGTGTATTGCCATCCCTTGAAAAGACGTTCCAGCGTGAAGTACTCAAGCAAGGGTATGACCAGTTCGAGGTGCGACAACTGTCGGCCAACAACGGTGAGCGATTCGTTATCAAATATCTTGAGCCTGAAGGGCTGAATCGTTCAGCCATCGGGCTCGACATCGGCTCGGAAAGCAATCGGCGTGAAGCGATGCTCAAAGCGATGCGCTCCGGCCGTGCCACGCTCACCCGCCCAATTACGCTGGTGCAGGCTAACGGTATGGTCGGCCAGGGTTTTCTGCTGCTGTTGCCGGTTTATGCTGAATTCCCGATCGCAAAGGATGAGGCGTCCCGCGAGGCGACAGCGCTGGGGGCCACTTTCATGCCGATGGTGATTGACGAGGTGCTGGAGAATATCAATCCCAAAGCAGATGGCGTCAGACTGACTTTGAGCGATGTTGACCATTCGGCGGGCAATGTCGTTTTCTACGGTGCAGAACGATCCATCGACCCCTATCCGGAGCCTGCAGTAACTCGCGAGCTGGATGTGTTTGGTCGAGTGTGGCAGGCGGAATTTCATGCGACGCCACAGTTTGCAGCCAGCCTTCCCAGGGACTTCAGCATGGAATTGGGATTTGTCGGCGGCGTAATGTCGCTGCTGCTTGCGCTGCTGGTTTACCGACAACGACGAGATCGCATGCTTTTGCGCAAGACCAGCGAGCGCCTGCAATTGCTGGTTAGGCAAGCGCCTGTTGCACTTGCCATGTTTAATCGCGAGATGGACTATCTGGCTGTCAGCCAGCGCTGGATCGACGATTTCGGGCTACACGGTCGGGCGGTGATCGGGGCGTCATTCTGCGATGTTTTTCCGAAGGCGCCTGAACGTTGGCGCGACATTTATCAGAAAGCCTTGGCGGGTGACGAGATCAGTCATCACCAGGAGCAATTCGAAAGGGAGGACGGTTCCATACGCTGGCTGGAATGGGGTCTTCGACCCTGGCATGGCGTGGATGGCGAAATCGGTGGTGTGGTGATTTTTTCCGAAGATGTAACTGAGCGCCACAAATTGATCTCGGAGCTTGAGCTGGCGAAAGATGAAGCCGAGGCAGCAAACCGGGTCAAGACGCTGTTCATCGACAATATGTCGCATGAAATGCGTACGCCCATTCACCAGATTTCAGGCATCGTCAGCTTGATCAACCGCGATGCACAGACGGATAAGCTGAAAAGGCAGCTCACATTGGCCAGTACCGCCATCGGGCGTCTCAATGCGATGGTTAGCGGCATTCTGAGCGTCGTTGACCTGGAAAGCCGCACGACGTCCATCCAGCTAAAGCCGCTGAATGTGGGTGAAAGCGTGACGGACGTGGTCAGTCTGGTGGCGTCGCGGGCCGAGGAGAAAAAGCTGACGATTACATTCGACGTGGATTCGTTCCCTTCCAATCTTCTGGGGGACATCAGGCATCTGAGGACGATTCTTGTCTGCTTCCTGAACAACGCCATTACGTTCACCAGCCAAGGAACAATTACGGTTCGAGCCCTTCTGCAAGATCAGAGCGAGACGGCGGCGGTGCTTCGCCTGGAAGTGCAGGATCAAGGGGCAGGAATCGCACCTGATGTCATGCCAAGGCTGTTCGGGTATTTCGAGCAGGCGGATAGTTCTCATACCAAGAAGCATGGTGGCATTGGCATCAGTCTGGGTATCGTGAAAAAACTCGCCAGGCTGATGGGCGGGGATGTCGGCTGTGAGAGCGCGCTGGGTGTCGGCAGCACATTCTGGGCGACGGTGGTGTTGCCAAAATCAACTCATCTGGAACCAGGCGAGATGGAGAGGCCCGTGGCGGACTACACCATCTAGATGATCGTGGGCGCTGTGGCTAGCGCCCACGGAAAGTCTGGTCGCTGATTACATCAATGCAGCGCATTAAACATTGCTGTTCATCTTCTCGATCACCGACAGTGCCAAGGCTTCCGCTACCTTGATGCCATCCACTCCGGCGGATAGAATTCCGCCGGCATATCCCGCGCCTTCGCCGGCAGGGTAGAGGCCGCGCGTATTGGTGCTCTGGTAGTCGCTGCCACGCTTGATGCGAATCGGGGATGAGGTGCGGGTTTCAACCCCGGTCAGCACGGCATCGGCCATGGCAAAACCGCGAATCTGCTTGTCGAAGGCAGGTATGGCTTCGCGCAGGGCATCGATGACGTAGGGCGGGACGCAACGCGACAGGTCGGTCATATGCACGCCGGGCTGGTACGACGGATCGACCGTCCCCAGCTGGGTCGATGGTCGCCCCGCGAGAAAGTCGCCGACGCGCTGGGCGGGGGCGGCGTAGGTGCTACCCCCCGCGATGAAAGCAGCGGATTCCCATTGCCGCTGAAAGTCGATGCCGGCCAGCGGATTGGTCTTGTAATCGCCCGGGAAATCCTCAGGTTTGACTTCGACCACCAGTGCGGCGTTGGCATTGCGCTCGGCGCGGGAATATTGACTCATGCCATTGGTGACGACGCGGCCTTCCTCCGAGGTTGCAGCGACGACCTGGCCACCGGGGCACATGCAGAAGCTGTAGGCGGCGCGGCCGTTCTTGCAGTGGTGCACTAACTTGTAATCGGCCGCGCCGAGGATTTCATTGCCGGCATTGGGACCGAAGCGGGCGTTGTCGATCAGCGTTTGCGGGTGTTCGACGCGGAATCCGATGGAGAACGGTTTGGCTTCGATGTAAACGCCCTGTTCGTAAAGCATCTGGAAGGTATCGCGGGCGCTGTGGCCGACGGCGAGGACGACATGGTCGGTGGCAATGATTTCGCTGCTGGCCAGCGCGACACCGGTGACCTGATGGTGGTCGATCAGCACGCGTTCGACCTTGCAGCCGAAGCGGATTTCGCCGCCCAGCTCAGTAATGGTGGCGCGGATGCTTTCGACCATCTTGACCAGACGGAAGGTGCCGATGTGCGGCTTGCTGACGTAGAGGATTTCTTCCGGTGCGCCGGCCTTGACGAATTCTTCCAGTACCTTGCGGCCGTGGTGCTGGGGGTCCTTGATCTGGCTGTAGAGTTTGCCGTCCGAGAAGGTGCCGGCACCGCCTTCGCCGAACTGGACATTGGATTCCGGATTCAGCTTGTTGTTGCGCCACAGGCCCCAGGTGTCCTTGGTCCGCTCGCGCACAGCCTTGCCGCGTTCGAGAATGATCGGTTTAAAGCCCATCTGGGCCAGAATCAGGCCGGCCAGCAGGCCGCAAGGGCCGGTGCCGATGACGACCGGGCGGGTTTTAAGCACGGCCGGAGCATGTGCGACGAACTTGTACCGGGTGTCCGGGGTGAGGCCCACATGGCGGTCATCGGCCAGCTTCGTGAGCAACGCTGCCTCGTCACGGACCGTGAAATCAAGTGTGTAGATCAGCGTGATGGCCGATTTTTTCCGTGCATCGTAGCTGCGGCGAAAGATGGTGAAATCCATCAGTTCGGCATCGCCAATGCCGAGGCGCTGGCATAGGGCGGGGCGCAGCGCATCCTTGGCGTGGTCCAGCGGGAGCTTCAGTTCGGTCAGTCTCAACATGCGACGCTTTCGGGGTTCTCAGCTTTCCTTGAACTGCTTGTGGCAGGTCTTGCAGGCTTCGTGCACGGCGTCATAGGTTCTCTCGACTTCCGCCTTGTCCTTGTTTTTCGCCGCTGCCAGCAGGGCGTCGGTAGCGCTGATGAACGCCTGTTTGTTCTTTTCGAACACTTCCGGCTGCTTCCAGACCTCAGGTGTCGCTTTGGTCGGCGGGTAGTTGGTATCGGCGCCGAAATGCGACCATGGTTCCTCCCGTTTGGCGATCAAGGCTTCGGCCAGCGGCAGGAATTTGTCGGCATCGTAGCGATCCTTGCGCAGCATCACGCCCATCGGTTCGAAGGCCTTGACGATTTGCTTGAAGGCCATCTGACGGTGCTTGACCGGTTGCCCGGGGCGCGTGTCTTCAACCTCGCCGCAGCCGGCAAGCATCACTGCGGTCAACAGGAAAAAAAGGGAAAATTTGAAAGATTTGCTCATGGCAGGCGATCAAGGTCAGGGCGGACTGCCCAAGAGGGTGAATTATACGGGGTGCGGGCGAGTCAGGCTGCCCGGCGCACCCCGGAAGTGATGTCCACGGTCGACCGGAAAAAACGGCCAAATTTGAAAATACTGGTGCGGATGGTCAGTTCGCCAGCGTCTCGTCAGCTTGGCCATTTAAAATACGGACCATGTCTTTGCAGAATTATCCATCCGAAAGCCCGTTGCCGTGGGCCATTGTAGTTTCCGTGTTGATTCATGCGCTGATTCTGATGCTTCCGCAGCGTGACGTTCCCCGTGATCAGCCTGCGCCGCCACTGCAGGCCCGTTTGGCGCCACCTGCTGAAAAACCGGTGAATATCACCAAGCCATCGGTGCCGCCCAAGGTAGCCAAGGCGTCGACGTCATCCCGTCCCCGCCTGATGACGACCCATCGGCCGTCCCGGATGGCGGTTCCGGCGAATCCCAAATGGTCGGTGGCGGAGAAAGCGGACATGAACCGCTTTCTGGATGAACTGGAGAGCGAGGCGAAGGCTGCACCCAGGCCAACCCTGGCTCAGCGCTCGATGGCAATCGCACGGGAGCAGGCGCGGCAGATGGCTCGCCAGGATCAGTCTGGCGAGGCCACGCTGGAACTGCGCCCCAATGCAGTGCCACCGGATCCGTTCAGCCTCGAAATGTATGTCAATGGGTTGATCAAGCGCCTGAATCGCAGCGCGGCGTTCGTCAAAAATGATCCGCGCAGCAAGGGAGTTCATCCCGCGTCGGTACAGTTCAAGATTAATCCGGATGGCACATTGAAATCCTTCTCGGTCATCAATGCGGGCGATCAGGCGGACGAGATTGCCTTCGTCAAGTCGGTGATCGAACAGTCCATACCGTTCTTGCCGTTTCCGGCCGATATCAACAAGTCCGCCCGCAGTCTGGCGATGAAAATTTGTATTCTGCCCGCGAGTTCGGGCGATGGCAGTTTCGGCTTTACCCGATCGACCGAAGGACGCGGTTGCTAGACGCCTGATACGATTTGATGGCGAGAATTCATGGATTGACAGGGAGGAACCGAAAAGATGAAGCAGACGATCAGTTTCATTACGCTGGGCGTGTCCGACCTGGCGCGAAGCAGGGCCTTCTACAAAGCGCTGGGTTGGCAGGAATCGTCAGCCAGCCAGGCCGCCATTGCTTTTTTTCAGGTGGGGTCCGTCGCCTTTGCCTTGTTCCAGCGCGAGGCGCTGGCCGAAGACGCCTCGGTAGCCGCCGCCGGGAGTGGATTTGCCGGTTTTGCGCTGGCGCACAACGTTCCGACGGAGGCGGCGGTGATTGCCACGCTGGAAGAAGCCGTAGCAGCAGGCGCCACGCTGGTGCGACCCGCTGACAAAGTTTTCTGGGGCGGCTTTCGCGGCTATTTCGCCGACCCGGATGGCTTTTTGTGGGAAGTATGTTTCAACCCGTTCATGCCGCTCGATGCGGATGGCATGCTCAGGCTTCCCTGAACGCACCTTGGTTTGGTGATGCGCACCATTGCGGGCATCCCTGCGTTTGTCTGGTGGTTACGCACCAAATTGGCGCGCGCATCCGGTAATAGGGCATTTCCAAGGTGCGTGAGATAATGGCGGGGCATTAAAAATCAACCGCTTGAAGCCTGGTTCGCGTCTTGCTTTTAAGTTGGTAATCACTTTGTCTGGAGTATGCTTGTGTCAATCCATGTTGCCCTGAATCACGTTACCCGTTACAACTACGACCGCCTGATCAATCTCGGTCCGCAGGTCGTTCGCCTGCGTCCATGCCCGCATTCGCGGACCCGGATATTGTCTTATTCGCTCAAAATCGGGCCGGAAACGCATTTCGTCAACTGGCAGCAGGATCCGCAGGGCAATTACCTCGCCCGCCTGGTTTTTCCGGAAAAGACCCGTGAATTCAGTATCGAGGTGGATATGGTGGCCGAAATGTCGGTCATCAATCCCTTCGACTTCTTCCTTGAGCCGCACGCAGAGAAGATTCCCTTTGCCTACGAGGACTGGGAACGCCACGAACTGACACCGTACCTGCACAAGTTGCCGGAAACGCCGCTGCTCAAGAAATACCTTGACACCATTCCACGTGAGCCCCTGCGCAGCGTCGATTTCCTCGTTGCCCTGAATGCCAATCTGCAGAAGGCCATCAGCTATACCATTCGTATGGAGCCGGGCGTTCAGACGCCGGAAGAAACGCTGACCAAGTGTTCCGGCTCTTGTCGCGACTCGGCCTGGTTGCTGGTTCAGATCCTGCGCCATCTGGGGCTGGCTGCCCGTTTCGTTTCCGGCTATTTGATCCAGTTGACCGCAGACGTGAAGTCGCTTGACGGTCCGTCCGGCCCGGAAGCCGACTTTACCGACCTGCACGCGTGGACTGAAGTCTACTTGCCGGGTGCCGGCTGGATCGGCCTCGATCCGACCTCCGGCCTGTTTGCGGGCGAAGGGCACATACCGCTTGCCTGCACGCCCGAGCCGAGTTCTGCTGCCCCGGTCACCGGTGGTATCGACGAATGCGAGACCGAGTTCTCCCACCACATGCAAGTTACCCGCATCTGGGAAGCGCCGCGCGTCACCAAGCCTTACACGGATGAGCAGTGGGGTGAAATCGAAGGTCTTGGCCACCAGATCGACAATACGCTGGGCAAGCTGGATGTGCGCCTGACGCAAGGTGGTGAGCCAACGTTTGTCGCAGTTGACGACCCGGATGGCGCCGAATGGAACACCGCAGCACTTGGCCCGACAAAGCGTCTGTTTGCCGCCGATATCTTTCATCGCCTGCGTAGCAAATACGCCCCGAATGGTTTGATGCATTTCGGCCAGGGCAAGTGGTACCCCGGCGAGCAACTCCCGCGCTGGAGTCTGAACTGCTTCTGGCGCAAGGACGGTGAACCGATCTGGAACGCGCCCGAACTGTACGCCAACGAACGCGTCAATTACGGTGTGACCAGCGAACAAGCGCAACGCTTTCTGAAGCGTGTCGCCGAACGCCTGGGGTTGACGTCCGATTATGTTTTCCCGGCCTTCGAAGACGTTTTCTATTACATGTGGCGTGAGCGCCGTCTGCCGGGCAATGTCGATCCGTTCGATTCCCGCGTTGATGATGCGATGGAGCGCGAGCGCCTGATGAAGGTGTTTACGCAGGGCATGACCTATACCGTCGGCCATGTGCTGCCGATCATGAAAAATGTCTGGAACGAATGGCAAACCGGACCGTGGTTCCTGCGCTCGGAGCGTTGCTACCTCTTTCCTGGCGACTCGGCCATGGGTTATCGCCTGCCGTATGACTCGCAACCCTGGACATCGCAGAGCGATTATCCGTACGTCAACGTGCCTGATGCCGAAACAGCAACCGATCCGCTCGCCAGCTATGCTGCGCTGCGTTCCCGTGTGACCGGCGACGCCGGCGCGCGGGCACCGGTGATGCAGAGCCGTCGCTCGGGCGCTGACGGCAGCCAGGGTCACGGTGCAGACACATCGGCGACCGGTGATGGCAAGGTTCGTCCGTGGGAGAAGCCGACAGACACCATGCCGCGCTTCAAGGAATCGGCCGGCTGGATCACCCGCCTGGCCATGTGTGCCGAGCCGCGCGACGGCAAGCTCTACATCTTCATGCCGCCGACCGAGAAGCTGGACGACTATCTCGAAGTCGTTGCCGCAGTCGAGGCGACGGCCGAAGAGATGTCGCTGCCGGTGATCATGGAAGGCTATGAGCCGCCATCCGACCCGCGCATGACGCACTTCCGCGTCACGCCCGACCCCGGTGTCATTGAAGTCAACATCCATCCTGCCAAGAGCTGGGATCAACTGGTCGATCAGACGACGCATCTTTACGAATCGGCGTACTACTCGCGCTTGACCACTGAAAAATTCATGGTTGACGGTCGTCACACGGGCACCGGTGGTGGTAACCACTTCGTATTGGGTGGCGCCACGCCGAACGATTCGCCCTTCCTCCGTCGTCCGGACCTGCTCAAGAGCCTGATCGCCTACTGGCACAACCATCCGAGTTTGTCCTACCTGTTCTCCGGCCTGTTCATTGGTCCGACCAGCCAGGCACCGCGTGTCGATGAAGCCCGCAACGACAGCCTCTATGAGCTGGAAATTGCCTTCAAGCAGATTCCTCAACCGGGCGGCGTGGTACCGCCATGGCTGATCGACCGCATCCTGCGCAACCTGCTCACCGATGTGACCGGTAACACGCACCGTTCCGAGTTCTGCATCGACAAACTGTATTCGCCGGACGGCCCGACCGGTCGCCTCGGCCTGCTTGAGCTTCGCGCCTTCGAAATGCCGCCGCATGCCCGCATGTCGCTGGCCCAGCAACTACTGCTGCGGGCGATGATTGCACGCTTCTGGGAGCAGCCTTACGAACCGGCACGTCTGACCCGCTGGGGAACCGAGTTGCACGACCGCTTCATGCTGCCGTTCTTCGCCGAGCAGGATTTCAAGGATGTCATGCAGGAAATGGCTGAGGCCGGATATCCGTTCAAGGCCGAATGGTTTGCGCCGCATTTCGAGTTCCGCTTCCCGAAATACGGCGACTTCGCGGTCAAGGGCATGGAGTTCGAACTGCGCCATGCGCTCGAACCCTGGCATGTCATGGGTGAGGAAGGGGGCGGTGGTGGTACGGTACGCTACGTGGATTCCTCTGTTGAGCGTGTTCAGGTCAAGATCAAGGGCATGGCACCGGATCGCTATGTGCTGACCTGTAATGGCGAATCCGTGCCGCTACAGAGTACCGGTATCAATGGTGAGTTCGTCGCTGGCGTACGCTACCGTGCCTGGCAACCGGCTTCTTGCCTGCATCCGACGATCGGTGTGCATGCGCCACTGGTTTTCGACATTGTCGATACGTGGATGCAACGCTCGCTGGGTGGTTGTCAATACCACGTCGCCCATCCGGGCGGCCGCAGTTTCGACACCTTCCCGGTCAACGCTTTCGAAGCTGAAAGCCGTCGTCTCGCCCGCTTCTTCCGTTTTGGCCATACGCCGGGCAAGATGCAGGTCAAATCGCCAGAGTTCAGCGCGGAGCACCCGTTTACGTTAGACTTGCGCCGTTTCTAACCCGGGACGTCGCATTTGTAGCGAATGACCGCAAAACAGGCCGGAAATCGGCCTGTTTCTTTTTATTCTATGTCACGCACACTCCTCGCAATTTACGCTCAAAGTCCCCGCCGATACGACGAAATGTTGGCGGCGCAGGGAGCCGTGCGGCCGCATTGGAAAAAGTTCCTGGGTCATCTTGATGCGGTGGCGCCGGAAGAAATGCGCCGGCGTCTCGATTTTGCCGAACAGCGCATTCAGGAAAACGGCGTTACCTATAACGTCTATGCCGATCCGAACGGTGCCGATCGGCCATGGGCACTTGACCCGCTCCCACTGATCATTCCGCCTGAAGAATGGGCCGAGGTCTCTGCGGCTGTCGCGCAGCGAGCCACGTTGCTCAACGCCATGCTGGCCGACCTGTACAGCGACCAGACACTACTCTCAGAAGGCCTCCTGCCACCGGCGCTGGTCTATGGGCAGCACGGGTATTTGTGGCCTTGTCGCGGCGTGAAGCCGCCGGGTGGCATCTGGCTGCACAATTATGCCGTTGATCTGGCGCGTTCGCCGAATGGTCGCTGGTGGGTCATCGCCGATCGCACGCAAGCCCCTTCCGGGGCCGGCTATGCGCTGGAAAACCGGCTCATCGTATCGCGTGTTTTCCCGGAAATGTTCCGCGATCTGCATGTTCAGCACGTGGCCGACTTTTTCCGTGATCAACTCGATGGTCTTGCTGCACTGGCCCCCGTCGAAGGTGATGAACAGCCCCACATGGTGCTGCTCACCCCGGGGCCCTACAACGAAACCTATTTTGAGCATGCCTATCTGGCTCGCTACCTCGGCTTTCCGCTGGTCGAGGGGCAGGATCTCACCGTGCGCGGGGAGACTGTCTATCTGAAGACCCTGCGCGGCTTGAAACGCGTTCACGTCATTCTTCGTCGTCAGGATGATGCCTATTGTGATCCGCTCGAATTGCGGGGTGAGTCGGCGCTGGGTATTCCGGGCCTGATCAATGTGGCACGTGCCGGACGCGTGGTTATTTCCAATGCGCTGGGCTGCGGCTTGATGGCTTCCGGTGCGCTGATGGGCTTTTTGCCGGCTATTTGTCGGCGCCTGCTGGGTGAAGAGCTGGCCATGCCCTCGGTCGCTACGTGGTGGTGCGGTGAAAAGCCGGCGCTTGAATATGTGCGTGAGAATTTTGATGATCTGGTCATCAAGCCTGCCTACCCGACCCAGCGGATGGAACCGGTCTTTGGCAATGAATTGAAAGATGAAGCGCGTGCCGACATGCTGCGTCGCATTGAAGCCCGGCCGCATGCCTACGTCGCCCAGGAAATGGTCAACCTGTCGCAGGCGCCGACCTGGAGCCGGGCGCATGAACGTCGCCTGCTGGCCCGTCCTGTCGGCCTGCGCGCCTATGCCGTGACGACGCCGGATGGCTATTCAGTGATGCCGGGCGGCCTGGCACGGGTCGCTACCGGGGCAAGCACACGCATTATCTCGATGCAGCGTGGTGGTGCCTCAAAAGACACCTGGGTATTGACCGATGGCCCGGTCAGCCAGTTTTCGCTGCTCAAGCCGTCGGTTGGTATACGTGATCTGGTTCGGGCGGGTGCCAACCTGAGCTCACGCGTGGTTGAAAATCTGTTTTGGCTCGGTCGCTATTCCGAACGATTTGATGATAGCGCACGCATGTTGCGTGTTGCACTGTCACGGGTTCTCGTCGGGGGCGGACAGAAAACCAATGTTGTCGTGTCGGCGCTGGAGCTGGCGCGTCATCTCGGCGTGTTGCCCAAGATCGGTGAAGATACTGCGATCAAAAAGAATAGCGAACACGAATTGCTGGAGGCGATCTACGATCCAGAACAGCCTGGTAGCCTGGCGGGCAATATTCGCAATCTGATGTGGTCCGCCACGCATGTTCGCGAGCGTCTTTCGCTGGACCACTGGCATTCACTGAATCGCCTGCAACGCTATCAACAGAACGCACGCAAAGTGCATCCGACGCTGACCGAGGCGATCGCCTTCCTCGACCGGGTCCTGAGCGTCTCCTCGTCGCTGACCGGCTTTGCGATGGACAACATGACGCGTGACGATGGCTGGCGTTTCCTGATCATCGGTCGGCGCATGGAACGACTTTCCTTCCTGGCCATGACCGTGACGCACTTCCTGCGGATGCCGTCCACCCGAGCGCCCGGCTCGCTGGAATGGTTGCTCGAATTGTCGGATTCGATCATTACTTATCGTTCGCGCTATTCACGGCAGCCTGAATTGTTGCCGGTGATTGATCTTCTCGTTTTCGACGACAGCAATCCGCACGGCGTGCTTTTTCAAGCCAGTGTGCTGGTCCGGTATCTGGATCGACTGGGCCGTGAATTGGGTGTCGATCTCCAGGGCGACGTGGCAGGTGCATTGGCCCGACTACGCGAGTTCGATCTTGAGCAGCTCGAAAATCTGCAGTTCAATCGCTACCAGGAGTGTGCGGCCTGTCAGGAGCTGGCGTCCCTGCTCGAAGCGCTGAATAGCGCCGCAGTACAACTATCAGCGACCTTGGGCATGCGTTATTTCACTCACGTTGGCGATGTCAGCCGACAAACGATGGCGGTCTGACCGTGGAGCCTGTCCGATATCGCGTGGTGCACGAAACAACGTACGATTACGGGAGCCCCGTGTCGTTGTCGCAGCAGCAATTGCATCTGTCTCCCCGCATTCTCGATTGGCAACAGGTCGAAGAGCAGCGTATCGATATCAAACCCGAGCCGACCTGGCGACGTGACGGCCTGGATGCCTTTGGCAATCCAGTGACTTGGGTGGCGTTCCATGCGCCGCATGAAATGCTGCTCATCCGCTCAGTGATGAGTGTCGCCGTGATGCCGCACCTGCCAAAGGATCTCGAGGATTCATTGCCCTGGGAGGAAGTGCGAGACCGGCTGGCGTACGATTCGACCGATCCGATTCCGGAGGATCTTGAGGCGACACACTTCCTGTTCGAGAGTCCGCATGTTCGCGTCAAGCACGAATTGGCGATGTACGCCGCAGATTGCTTTCCACCTGACCGGCCGGTGCTGGTAGGGGCGCAAGCCTTGATGGCCAAGATATTTCGCGAGTTCACCTTCGATCCCGAGGCAACAACTGTCTCTACCCCGGTCCTTGAAGTGCTGGAAAAAAAGCGTGGGGTCTGCCAGGACTTCGCGCACCTGATGATCGCCTGTCTGCGCGCCATCGGACTGTCGGCGCGCTACGTCAGCGGCTATTTGCTGACCCGTCCGCCACCGGGCAAACCGCGCCTGATTGGCGCCGATGCGTCGCACGCCTGGGTGTCGGTCTATGCGCCGGGTGGCGCTACCGATTGGGTGGATTTTGACCCGACCAACGATTTGTTGCCGGATACGGAGCACATCACGCTGGCTTTTGGCCGCGATTTTTCCGATATTTCGCCGCTGCGCGGCATCATTCTGGGCGGCGGCGGTACCGAACCCGAGGTTGCCGTGACCGTGGTCCCGATTGATGAGGAGGAGATCCCGAAAGAGCTGCTGGAAAAGGTGCTCGATAAGGACAATATCCCGGAAAAACTGGTGGAAAAGGTGCTCGACGAGCCGGATAGCGAAGCCGACGAAAAATGACCGGACGCATCGCCATCATTGGTGGCGGGCCTGCCGGGTTGATGGCAGCCGAAGTGCTCGCCAGTTTGCTGATGCCAGGGAGTTCCCCATCTGCTGCGGTCAACCCGAAAAAAATAGAAATTTTCGAATCCATGCCATCCGTCGGCCGCAAGTTCCTGATGGCGGGCAAGGGGGGCATGAACATTACGCATTCCGAGCCACGGTCTGATTTTATCGGCCGCTATGGCCAACGGTCCGCGCAGCTCGCGCCACTGATCGACGACTTCGGGCCGGCACAATTGCGTCAGTGGATTCACGGTCTGGGCATCGAAACGTTTGTGGGAACCTCGGGTCGGGTTTTTCCCAAGGAAATGAAGGCAGCGCCCTTGTTGCGTGCCTGGCTGCACCGCCTGCGCGGACAGGGCGTACAGTTTCATGTGCGGCATCGCTGGCTGGGCTGGGGGCCGAATGGCCGACTGCGCTTTGCAACGCCGGCTGGTGAAGTGGACGTCGTTGCAGATGCCGTGATTCTGGCACTGGGGGGCGGTAGCTGGGCGAAGCTCGGTTCTGACGGTGCCTGGGTGCCGCTCCTGATTGAGCGCGGTGTTGCCGTGGCGCCGCTGAAGCCCGCCAACTGCGGATTTGATGTGGCCTGGAGCACACATTTCAGGGAGCGATTTGCCGGGGCGCCGGTCAAGGCCGTCACGGCCAAATGTTGCGCCCAAGGCAATGATGAGGGTTCCCACGGTCAACCGGAAAAAAAAGGGGAATTCAATATTACGTCGACCGGCATCGAAGGCGGTCTGATCTACGCCATGTCGGCGCCCTTGCGCGATCAGCTGGCGCGAAATGGCGGGGCTGTCCTGACGCTCGATCTGGCACCGGGACGCAGCCTTGACCGGTTGACCGCTGACCTGTCACGACCGCGGGGTCGGGATTCGCTGGCCAATCATCTGCGTCGGCATGCCGGCATCGAAGGCGTCAAGGCCGGTTTGCTGCGCGAGTGTTGCCAGCCATCGGCCTTGGTCACCGCGGGTAGTCTGGCGGCCGCCATCAAGGCACTGCCACTGCAGCTCACTGCAACCCGACCGCTCGATGAAGCGATCAGTACGGCCGGTGGGGTTGTCTTTGAAGACCTCGACAGAAACCTGATGCTGGCCCGCATGCCTGGCGTTTTTGTGGCGGGGGAAATGCTGGATTGGGAAGCACCGACTGGTGGCTATCTGCTGACAGCCTGTCTGGCCAGCGGCCGGGCGGCCGCATTGGGCGTTTGTCGCTGGCTGGATTAATGCGGTGTTTGGGGCTGCGTCGCGTAGGTCAGGCACACCAGGGCGCCTTCGAAATCAAAAGCCGACACGCGTTCTTCGAATTCCCGGTGATTATTGCCCAGCACTTGCCGCAGGCTATCCGCCTGCTGGCGAACCAGTTCCTGCACGCTGATATCACCTTGCTGCAATTCACGACGCAGACGCTCGACCAGCGCAGCTGTGGCAGCATCGTTGCCTACCTTGAAGCTGGCTTGCGGCGCCTGACTGATGTGGCTCAACTGATGACGCAAGGATGTGTAGGCATGCGCCACCTGCCCGATCAGCGGTTCGACGACGGACATCGCCTGATTCTCCTTGATGGCCAGTTCGAGCGCTGCAGCGACGCGGTAGATCTCGTCTGCACCGAGCGTGGCCGAGACGCCTTTGATGTTGTGTGCAAGGCGACGCGCCTCGTCACGCTGGCCGGAAGCAAGATGGCTGCGTATGCGCTGGAAATCGTCGATGTGGTTTTCCGAAAACTTGGCGAGCAGGCGAAGGTAGCTCTCCATGCGGCCACGCACAGCCTTCAGACCAAACTGGCTGTTGAGGCCGACCACGTTCGCCAACGCCACGTTGACCTGATTCCCGTCGCTGTCCGGGCTGCGGCTGTGGGGCTTTACCGGTAGCCAGCGGACTAGTGCATCGAAGAGTACCGTGGGGGTCACCGGTTTGGCGACATGGTCGTTCATGCCGGCGGCGAGACATACGTCGCGATCTTCATCGAAGGCGTTCGCCGTCATGGCGATAATGGGAATCTTGCCCCAACCTGGCAGGGTGCGGATTTGCCGGGTGGCTTCCAGTCCATCCATGACTGGCATCTGCATGTCCATCAGGACCAGGTCGTAATGCTGGCGCCGCGCCATGTCGAGCGCTTCGCGGCCATTTCTCGCCAGATCCATCCGGAGACCGGCCTGCTCCAGCAGGTCACTGGCGACTTCTGCGTTGATCGCATTGTCCTCGACGAGCAGGACATGAGCGCCGGGTTGGGGGGCGGAGGCTGCGGGCGTGCTCGGCGTTTCTGGCGCAAGTGCAGTCGAGCGGGTGAGTCGGGCGGTAAACCAGAAAGTACTGCCTTCACCCAATTGGCTGCTGACGCCGATTTCTCCGCGCATGGCTTCGGCCAGACGACGGCTGATCGCCAGCCCCAGTCCGGTTCCGCCATAGCGTCGCGTGGTCGAGGTATCACCCTGCTCGAACGGGTGAAAGAGTCTCGCCATTTCGGCGGGGGCAATGCCAATACCGGTGTCGGCAACGTCACAACGGATGACGACTTCACCCGCTTCCTGAACCACCAGGCTGGCATTGACCTTGATGAGGCCGCGTTCGGTGAATTTGATCGCGTTCGACAGGAAATTGAGCATGATCTGCTGGACGCGCAGGGGGTCGCCACGCAGCATGGGCGGCAATGCCGGGTCCAGATCGCAGGTGATGGGCAAGTGCTTGGCGTCAGCGCGGGAGGCAACCAGCTCGCAGGCCGTGGCACAAATGCGGGCGAGCGAAAAATCCGTGTGTTCAAGCTGTAATTTGTCAGCCTCGATCTTCGAAATGTCCAGCACGTCGTTGATGATGGTCATCAGATGCTGTGCGGCATCCGCAACCTTGCCCAGGCGTTCGCGCTGTTCGGGGCTGTCGGCGTTGCGCTGGGCGAGGTGAGTCAGACCGATAATGGCATTCATCGGCGTCCGGATTTCATGGCTCATGTTGGCCAGGAAAGCGCTCTTGGCACGGCTGGCCGATTCCGCCTCATCCTTGGCCAGGATCAGTTCCTCGGTCCGCTCAGCGACGACTGCTTCAAGGTGGTGGCGATAGTTGTCCAGCTCGGACTGAATACGCTTCTTCTCGCTGATGTCTTCCTCAATGGCGAGATAGTGCGTGATCTGCCCGTCGGCCTGGCGGACCGGCGAAATAATGGCGAATTCCGGGAAGGTGGAACCATCCTTGCGGCGGTTCAGAAATTCTCCCCGCCAGGTTTCACCGCGGGCGAGGGTGGCCCACATGTCGGCATAGGTCTCGGCGGGTGTCTGGTGCGAACTCATCATGTTCGGGTTTGCCCCGATGACTTCCTCGCGCTGATACCCGCTGCTGCGAACAAAGGCGTCGTTAACGTACTCGATTTCTGCGCGGGTATTGGTGATGACGACGCTGTGTGGCGTCTGTTCGATGGCCAGCGACAGTTTGCGCAATTGCTCTTCGGACTCGCGACGTTCGGTAATGTCCTGCACGGTGCCGACCGCGAAGACCGGCTGGCCTGCGTGGTCAAATCGGATGTGCGCCCGTTCGCGTACCCACCGCACTTTTTGATCAACGTAGATGCGATGTTCGCTGTCGTAGGGCTGGCCTTGCAAGGCTGCCTGCCAGTCGGCCAGGACCCGCGCGCGATCGTCGGTGTGGATGCGTTCCAGAAAGTCCGCCAATTTCAGCGTGTGATCGTTGTCCAGGCCGAATATCCGGAAGACTTCGTCGCTCCACTGCAGATGGTCGGCAGCAATATCCAGCGTCCAGCTGCCAAAATGCGCAACCGCCTGCGCTTCCTTGAGGTCGGCTTCACTTTGGCGGAGACGTTGTTCGAACTGTTTGCGTTCGGTGATGTCCTGGCTGGTGCCGAACAATCGGCTGACCCGACCATCAGGGCCGGTAATCAGTTGCCCGACACTGTGGATCCAGCGCACCTCGCCATCATTGCGGCGAATCAGGCGATACTCGTTGTCAAAGGCTTGTCGGCCCCGAAAGACGTGGTCTCTTGAGTAAGTGCTCATGCGCTCGCGGTCGCCTGGGTGGATCAAGGCGCGCCAGGTGTCGGTATCTATTTTTTCGTCGGGATCGATGCCAAATAATTCGTTGTGCATCGGCGAACCGGTCAGGGTATCCGTCTGGGGGTCGAACGTGAAGTGGCCCAGGCGGGCCAGACGCTGTGCCTTAAGCAGAATGTTCTCGCTTCTGGCTAATCTTTCGCGGGAGCGTTGCATGCTCAAGCCGAGACCGATTTCGCCCGACAGGTTGGCAAGCAGCGCGAGTTCGTCGTCGTCGAAGGGGTCGATCTTTTGTGAATAGAGACTCAGGGCGCCGATGACATGGCCGTCTACCCGGAGTGGCAGCGAGATCGACGATCGGTAGCCGTGTGCTTGCGCTGCGATGCGCCATGGGGCAAATGACGGATCGCGTTCGATGTCACGGATGATGGCCGGAACGCCGGAGCGGATCGCGCGGCCCGTCGGTCCCTGACCATTGGGGACATCGTCCCAGGAGATGGCGAGATTGGTGAGGTAGTTGTCAACAAATCCGGATTCGGCCACCGGGATGACGGATTTATCGGCGTCATGCGAGGCTTCTCCCACCCAGGCCATCAAGTAGTCGCCTACTTCAACGGCGACCGTGCAGACCTCGGCCAGCATTTCTTTTTCGTCGGTATGGCGGACGAGCGCCTGGGCGATGCCGCTCATCAGGCGCAACGCGCGATTCTGGCGGGTGATCTGCTGGCGGGAAATCTGGCGTTCCGAGATATCGTTGAGAATGCCTGACGTGACTTTCGGGCTGCCATCCGCGTTGCTTTCGGTTACGCAGCTGCGATCCTCGACCCAGATCCAGTGTCCATCGGCATGACGCACGCGATATTCGATTACGTGAAATTCTGTTTTGGGCCCGTTTTTCGGGTTGACCGCAAGACTCAGCAAGTGGCGGTCATCGGGGTGGATTCTTGTCGCCCACGCGGCACGCGTGCCGGGTGCATCCGCCGAATTGCAGTTGAGCAGGGCGATCAGGCCTTGACTGATGGTCAGTCGGTCAGTTTCATGATGGTATTCCCAACTGCCTGAGCCGCCAACGTCGACGGCCAGTTGCAGTTGGGTTTCAAGGCGCAGGCGGTCGCGTTCCTGCTGCGTCTGTCGCAAGGCATTTTCCAGGCGTTCCGTCGCCAGCTGCTCGAACAGGCGGCGCTGGCTGATGACCCCGACGATTCGGCCATCGTGGTCAAGGACCGCCATATGCCGCATGCGATAGTGATTCATGGCCTCCAGCGCGGAGGTCAGTGGGGTTTCAAGATTGACGCTGCGCACCGGGGTGCTCATGGTTTCCCGCAGCGTGATGTCGTGCGGTTGCGGGTAGGTCTTGATCAGGCGCGGGATGTCGCGCTCGGTGATGATGCCGACGGCTTTGTCGGCTTCGCAGACAATCAGGTAGTCGGCTGCGTGCTTGACCATGGTGGCGATGGCGTCACCCAGCGTCGCTTCCGGCATGAGATTGGGGATCTTGCGATCCATGATGCCT